>SDBU01000021.1_pt1 | contig 217387 bp, 190 predicted proteins | sample 2277071 | NCBI WGS metagenome assembly SDBU01 (sample SAMN10397929, study PRJNA504765) | marine sediment metagenome | isolation source: marine sediment core GS08_GC12, 126 cmbsf | place: Arctic Ocean: Gakkel Ridge, Loki's castle | collected 2008
CCGCTCGCAGTCCTGCTCGCTCTTCCTCCCTTTCGGTCGGCGTTCGCTTGCTTTCAAATCCTTATCTTGAGTATATATATGCCTGCACTGAACCCCACGGGGTTCAGTGGTGGGCAGGGAAGGATTTGAACCTCCGTAGGCTTCGCCGGCAGATTTACAGTCTGCTGCCATTGTCCACTCGGCCACCTGCCCAAAAATTTAAAATCTCGTCGCGCCGTTCGCTTCGCTTCGACTCCTCATTTTACTGTAAACTGGAGCTGGCGAGAGGAGTCGAACCCCCAACAAGCTGATTACAAATCAGCTGCGCTACCATTGCGCCACGCCAGCACTAATTTAAACCAAAGATTAAAGACCAAAAGTAAAAATTTTTTATTTTTAGCCTTTAATTTTTAACTTTTAACTTTTAGCTTTTAACTTTTTAATTGCCTGCGGTAACTTATCCAGTATATCTGAAGCAAGAAGACTTAATTGCCCTGTCTTTCTTATCGCTAAATCAGCCGCTAATCCATGTACATGTACTGCTAACTTTGCCGCCTCAAATGGCTCCTGCCGCTGAGCAAGAAAAGCCGCAATAATTCCTGTCAGAACGTCTCCGGTGCCCCCTTTGGCCATGCCCGGATTTCCCGTCTTATTTATATATAATCTGCCATCCGGCGCAGCAACCACCGTACCATGTCCCTTTAGGATAGTTATAATATTATACATAGCGGATAGTTTTTTTGCAAGTCCCGTTCTTTTGTTTTGTACATTTTTTGTGTTCGTACCCAGTAAACGGGCCATTTCTCCCGGATGCGGGGTGAGAATTTTAACCGACTTGGTTTTTTTAAGAATATCCAAATGCCCTTTTAATGCATTCAATCCGTCCGCATCAATAACCATTGGCCGTTCGAGCTGGCTGATAATCTTTCTTATTAGACGCTGCGTCTGAGAATGTTGCGAAAGCCCTGGGCCAATCGCCAATATATCCACTTTTGGGAGAAATTGTTTTATTTTTGTAAAAGCCGCCAGGCTTAAAGCCCCACTTTTATTTTCCGGTAAAGGCCTGGTCATTGCTTCTGTCAATTTCCTGGCAACAATCACATTTAAACTGTTCGGAATGCCTAACGTAACCAAACCCGCACCACTTAAGAGTGCACCTTGAGCACAAAGATATGCGGCACCGGTAAACCCCTTTGAACCAGCTAAAACAAAAATATGCCCAAAATCACCTTTATGGGCATTCTTTTTTCTCTTATAAAAATCTGTTTTAAACCCTTTCATTACTTTCCAGAAAGAATAGCCATTGCCTGCGCATAATTACGCGTATGAGACATACTGATAACAATACTTTTTATTTTCTTTTTCCGGCGCAACTTCTCCATGTCCCTTTTAAGGATTACATTGGGCCGGCCATTCTTATCATTTACAATCTCAATGTCTTTAAAATTAGCACTGGTAAAACTATCACCAAAGGCCTTAAGTACGGCTTCCTTAGCGGCAAAACGGGCCGCTAAATGTTCAAAATGAAACCGGCGACGCATGGAATAGTTTATTTCTTTTTGTGTAAATATGCGTTTTAAAAATGCATCTTTCCACTTTTTAACGGCATCTCTCATCCGTTTTACTTCTATAATATCCGTGCCACAGCTAATTATCATATTCTCTTTGACTTAAACCGTATTTATCCGTAATCGCCTTCATTTCTCTTACCGCTTTATCCAATCCCACCAGCACGGCGCGAGAGATTATCGAATGCCCGATATTGAGTTCTTCGACGTCGGGTATTTTCTTTAAAAGTGCTTCTGTATTCCAATAAGTCAAGCCATGCCCAGCATTAACCCGCAAACCTAAAGACTTGGCAAACGCTGCCCCTTGCGCCAAAACATCTAACTGTTTCTTTATATCTTTTTCATTTTTTGCATCGGCATATCTACCGGTATGTAATTCGATAAACATCGCCCCTGCCTTTTTTGCCGCCTCAATTTGTCTTTTATCGGCATTAATAAAAATGCTGACAATGATTCCTTTTTTAGATAACGCACTAACAACTTTTTTTATATCTTTTTCCTGAGCAATTACATCCAAACCGCCTTCGGTGGTTATCTCCTGACGCTTTTCCGGAACCAGGGTTGCTTGATCAGGTTTTATCCGACAGGCAATGTTCACAATCTCCGGAGCAATCGACATCTCTAAATTTAATTTGCTGCGAATGATCTTACGCAGGAGCTCAACATCACGCTCATTTATGTGACGTCTGTCTTCCCGGAGATGGACAGTAATCGCGTCCCCTCCAGCAAGTTCAACGATGACCGCCGCGGCAATCGGATCCGGCTCAACCGTAAGCCGGGCCTGCCGGAGTGTAGCAACATGATCTATATTTACTCCTAAACTAGCCATAATTAGCAACCTATTTCTTTATCTATCGCGCAACTAATAGACTTCGCAATACGCTTTATCCCGCTTTTATTATCTCCTTCAACCATAATCCGGGCTAACGGCTCGGTTCCCGAGTAACGAATCACTAAACGCCCGTTCCCTTTTAATTTATTTTGTGCTTCTTGTATCTTTTTCCAGACTAAAGGCATTTTTTTGAAATCTTTCTTTTCTTTTACTCTTACATTACAAAGTAATTGCGGATATTTTCTAAAGTTAGTAACTAATTTGCTTACCGGCTTGCCTGTTTCTTGCATAATTTGTAAAATCTTTAATCCCGTAAGCAGTCCGTCCCCGGTTGTTGCCTGATCAAGAAAGATGATATGCCCTGATTGTTCTCCGCCAAAACTTGCCTTATGATTAATAAGCTCTTTTAATACAAATTTATCACCAACATCGGCGCGGATTAATCGAACATTAATCTTTTTTAAAAATTTCTCTAAGCCAAAATTGCTCATCGAGGTTGCGACTACGATTTTACCAGCCAAGCGACGTTTTTTTAGAAAATGTTTGGCAACAAAAGCCATAATGTAATCGCCGTCTAAAATCCTGCCTTTCTCATCGCTTAAAATAACCCGGTCTCCATCGCCATCGAAAGAAAATCCAATCTGGGCATGTTTTTCCTTTATATATAACGCCGCACGTTTCGGATGCAAAGAACCACAATTGAGATTTATATTTAGACCGTTCGGATTACAGTGTAAAGCAAAAACTCTTGCCCCTAAATCAACCATTAACCTCTGCGCATAATTAGACACTGCCCCATTGGCACAATCGATAACTATCCGTAAGCCTTTTAAGTTTAAACCCGAAACACAACTTTTTAAATATTCAAGATAAGGTTTAGCCGAAACCTTTTCTAAAACTATCCTCTTTCTTTTCAGGTTGCGGGGCTGTTTCTTTTTTTTGAGCAAGGAAAAAGCAATCCGCTCTATTTCTCGCTCTTCTAATTCTGAGAGCTTAAACCCGTTGTGTTTAAAAAACTTTATTCCGTTGTCTGAGGCCAAATTATGAGAAGCGGAAATCATGATCCCCAATTCGACATCCAAATTTTTCGCCAGATATGCAAGCCCCGGGGTCGGAATCACGCCCACCGAATACACATTTATCCCGCTCTTCTGTAAGCCATAAGCCAAATATTGCTCAATCGTCTTTCCCGAAGCGCGTGTATCTTGTCCGATAATGACCCGGATCGACCCCTTATTTTTAAATTTTTTCTTCAGCCACTTGCCAAAAGCAAAACTCACATTTAAAATAAGCGTCCTGGTCAGCGGCCACTGTCTATACTGTCCTCTTATCCCGTCCGTCCCAAATAATCTATTCTTTTTCATTATAAATTTTTATCTTTAATCTCAACTCTAACTAAAGACGAAGCTCCGACCATCTTTATATTAGGCGGCAATATAAAATTTACCACGGGACTGTAGGCCTTTCCTGGTTTTAATCCGCTAATATCAATATAAGCCGTGATGTCCATCTCGGTTAACTTTTCTATTTCCCGTCCCGGACCTTTTAGCCGTAAATCTACGCTCTTTTGGTCAAGTTCCACAACCACCAAATTTTTGCCTAAAAACAAGGGTTCGCCCATCAGCTTAATCTCCACATCTTTGAAATCTTTATAGGCGGGAGGACCGCCACCTATTTTTTGCACCATTCCATTAATATAAACCCAAACTACGGTTGCTAAAAACAGGCTAAAAATCTTAAGGCCTAAATCTCGATAAACTGATTTATTAAACCTCATTACTCTTTTGTCTCCAATTATAAAAAATTGTTTTTTTCTTTTCTTTTTGCTGTAAAATATTTTTCAGCACAAAATTAAAATCTTTACCTTCAAAATCGCTAAGCAGTTTTCCTCCCTGGGCAATAGAAATCTTACCCGTCTCTTCAGAAACCATTACGACTACGGCGTCTGTCTCTTCGCTTAAACCCAATGCTGCGCGATGACGCGTTCCCAATGCTCGATCTAAGTTTGGATTCTGCGAAAGCGGGAACAGACAGCCCGCGGCAATGATTCTCCCCTGACTGATAATTACTCCTCCATCATGTAACGGCCCTAAGGGCGCAAAAACTGTATTCACTATTTCCGAGGTAACCATCGCATCAAGTCTAACGCCCGTCTCAGCATAGGTTTTAAGCCCCACCGTACGCTCAAAGGCAACTAAGGCCCCGATTCTCTTCTGGGCTAAAGTAACCAGAGACTGACTGATTTTATTCACCACCCCTTCTTCCATGAGCGGAGAAAACACATCAAAAAAATAAGTCTGCCCGATCTTACTAAGGGCGCGGCGTATTTCCGGTTGAAAAATAATTAAAAATCCAATTACCGATATCGCAAATAACTTTGTTAAAATCCAGTTTATGACAACCAAGTCCAGGATATTGGTTACCGAAAAAAGAATAATCAAAACAACAATTCCCCGCAAAAGCGGAACAACCCTTGTCCCTCTAATGAAAATCGTAAAACGATAAAGCAAAAACCAAATCATGGAAATTTCAAGTATTGTTTTTAACAACTTTAAAATCGTCCACTCCATAATCATCCCTTAAAAACTTTGGTTATTAATTGCATCGGTTAAACGTGCGACTTGCCGCATTTGCTTTACGTTGTGAACCCTTATTATCTTTGCTCCGTTCAAAATAGAGAAAACAATACTTGCCGCGGTGCCAAATCCCCGCTCTTCTACGGGAACGTTAAGTACATTACCAATAAACGACTTGCGGGAAGTCCCGATCAGGATCGGAGACCTGAGAACTTTAAAACAGGATAAAAACTTAATAATTTTTAGATTGTGTTCAGTTGTTTTTCCAAATCCGATGCCGGGATCAATTATAATACTATTTTCCTTAATCCCGCTTTTCTGTGCCCTCTTTTTGGCCTGTTTCAAAAAGCTGATGATTTCGGGGATTAAATCTTTATATTCTGGATTCTTCTGCATATTCCGTGGCGCCCCTTTCATATGCATAAGAATAACCCCCGCCTTATATTTCGCAATGAGCAATCCAAGTTTCGGATCTTTGCGCAGGGCAGAAATGTCATTAATTATACTTGCCCCCAGATCGAGACAACGCTTAGCAACTACCGAATTTGATGTATCAATAGAGATTGGAATTTTCAGTCTCTTGCCTAAAACTTTAACTACCTTCTCGATCCGTCTTAGCTGCTCTTCTGTCTTTATCGAATCCGCCCCCGGACGCGTAGACTCAGCTCCAATATCGATAATATCTGCTCCTTCCGCTTCCATTTTTAGAGCATACTTGAGAGCGGTATCAGTATCAAAATATTCCCCTCCATCACTAAAGGAATCAGGGGTGACATTTAAAATACCCATGATCTGGGTACGCGTTACGATTTTGAGTTCATAATTGCGGCATTTAACTCGGAATGCGTTTTTTTCGTAATTTAAAAGAGCAGCTTTATGATCACTATTTTTGTCTAAATCTGGCTTTATAATCTCAATTTCCAATTTATCCTCAAAATGCGCTGAACGCAGTTAGGATTCGCCTTGCTTGTTTTCTGCTGCTTTATCTGAAATATCGGCTCCTTCTTTTTTAGCGACAGAAGCGTCTTTATCCGATCCTTGCTCAGGACCAGAAACATCATCTTTCTTTTCGTCTTCTCCTAGCGGGAAATTCAATATTTTCTTTACCTCTTTTGAATCCATAACTTCTCTTTCCAAGAGAGCCTCAGCTAATTTCTTAAGCTTATCAACATTACTGGTCAGTAGTTCTTTTGACTGGACAAAACAACTATCTATTATTTTTCGCACTTCCTGATCGATCAAAACCGCAGTTTGTTCGCTATAGTTTTTTTCCTCAAGGATGTCTCTCCCCAGAAAAATCTGTTCCTGGCGGTGTCCGAATGTCAAATGCCCTAATTTTTCACTCATCCCAAACTCGCAGACCATCCTCCGTGCCATTTGGGTCGCCATTTCCAGGTCATTGTGGGCGCCGGTAGTAACTTCATTAAAAATGAGCTCCTCACTGGCCCGACCACCCAAAAAAACGATTAAACGTCCGAGCAGCTCTTTTTTAGATATAATATATCTATCTTCGACCGGAAGCTGCATTGTATAGCCCAGTGCCGCTCGCCCGCGAGGGATGATAGAAACTTTATGCAAAGGATCAACTCCCGGAACAAGCATCGATAATAACGCATGACCGGATTCATGATAAGCAACAATTGCTTTTTCATTCTTATTTATAACCCTTGATTTTTTCTCAGGGCCGGCAATAACTCTCTCCATCGCATCCTGCAACTCATCCATCATAACGAAATCTTTACTGCGCCTGGCCGCCAAAAGCGCCGCCTCATTAACTAAATTTGCAATGTCCGCTCCGGAAAATCCCGGCGTTTGCCGGGCAATACAATTCAGATCCGTGTCCTTATGAAGTTTTACATTACGCACATGAACTTTCAGGATTGCCTCGCGGCCAATTAAATCCGGCAGGTCGAGAACAACCTGACGATCAAATCTACCGGGACGCAAAAGTGCCGGATCAAGCACATCAGGCCTATTCGTAGCGGCCATTAAAATTATGCCCTCCTGAGTATTAAACCCATCCATTTCCACCAACAATGCGTTCAGCGTTTGTTCCCGCTCATCATGTCCGCCGCCGATACCCGCAAATCTCTGACGGCCGACGGCATCAATTTCATCAATAAAAATAATGCTTCCGTGGCCACTAATCTTAGACGCCTTTTTTGCTTGTTCAAATAAATCACGCACTCTGCTGGCACCTACCCCCACAAACATTTCCACAAAATCCGAACCGCTTATACTTAAGAAGGGGACCTCAGCTTCCCCGGCGACGGCCTTTGCCAAGAGGGTCTTCCCGGTCCCGGGCACGCCCATCAGCAAAACACCTTTCGGTATTTTCCCTCCCAAACGCTGAAATTTCTTCGGATCTTTTAAAAACTCAATTACTTCCTGCAACTCCTCCTTTGCCTCATCGACCCCCGCCACATCATTAAATGTAACTTTAACAGTATTCTCATTTATCTGCTTTGCTCGGCTTTTTCCAAATGAAAAAAGACGACTTCCGGCACCCTGTGAACTGCGATAGGCAAACCAGACTAAAAGCCCCAATATGAATAACGGCCACAAAAGGCTCAGCAAGTTTAACAATAAAATATTTGACTCCTTTATAATGAAGCCCTCAACATTCTCGCGCAGCATCTTAATTAAATCCGGATCATTTGCCGGAATGCTGACGGAAAAACTTTTCCCGTCATATAACTCAACATCGGCCTTTCCTTCGCCCAGTTCAACCTTGGAAATCTGACGCGTCTGCTGGTTTTCCTGAATCATACTGAAAAACTTCGAATAAGAAACCTTAATCTGTAAGCTTCTTTCATATTGCTCGGCAATAACCCCTAAAACAAAAAGCGTAAATATCGCCAACATAAAAGCCGTAATAAAACGGTTTAGGTTATTCTGCCTGTTTTTTGGCGGCGGCTTACGGCCCTTATTTGGGCCTTTATTCATACCCGTATTTTTACCCATAAATACCTCGTTTTAGCTCTTCTTTACATTACTTGAGCGATGAATTTTTAGAGTCTTACTCCGTCTAAAAGCAAATGGGAGCAATTATAAATTTTAACAAAACCACCCCTAAATAGCAAGCCTTTTCCTATCTCTTTATATAAGTGCTGGCTACTGAGAAAGTTAGCTCTATTATATCGACTCCCCCCATTTACAGCAACAAAAAAACGCTGCTTCAGCCCCCTTTTCCTAAAGCAGCGTTTCACTCCTTATGGATTGACGATATATTCTGCCGGCAAGAATTCTCTCATAATCCCATATCTGTTTGCCCCTTCCTTCCGGCACCTCTTCCGGCCGGCCTTTTTCCGGCCATCGGTCCTGATCCTATTTGTTTTCTTCGTTCAAGACAGATATTTACTACTTTTGCTTTCAATTTGTCAAATTGTTCCTTGCTGATTAGGGCTTTTACTTTTACTTGCACGGCAATTAAATTTTTTCTTGCCTTTTTCTTGGCCTTATATAACTTATCTACCGCCTTGTCAACTCTCCCTTCCTCAACCTGATAACCAGACGTGAGTTCTTTTAGCTCAAGTTGAGCGATTGCTACCTCAGCCTTATCTTGGATTGCCTGTTTCTTGGCTTCATACTTTAAGGCCGTCAACTTTTCCTGCTGCTCATTAGTTAGCCCCAGCTCATCTTTTAAGATTAGCAACTTGTTAGGTAAATTAAAATCCGACTGCTGACCCTGCCCCTTTTTTCCAAAAGCATACCCGATACCGGGCAACAAACATACAATTAGAAAAACCACGCTCATCCTTACCACAACCTTCATCAAAACCACCTCCCTTTTTTTACGATAATACTCTTTTTTTGAACTTTCAATAAATTAGACGAAAATTACCAAAAAAGGTTTACCCCGTTAGAGATTCAAAACTTATAATATTTATTATTCATCGGAAGGTGAATAAAACGGCTGGTTAAGAAAAGGTTTCCTTCTATCTGCAGGAACGAAAAGAAATGATTAAAGAACCAAGCCCCATCCCCATCGATATCGATACTAATTCAACAAAAACAATAACATACCCTTGGATCAGGCGCAGCTTATAAACTACTTTCATTAACCTGGCCTCGATGTCTAAAATGCGAATTATAAAACAAACAAGAAGGACGATCCATCCGGTATGGATATCCACATCGCTTAATAATAAATAAAGAAAAAGGAGGAACATCCAGTAAGGAAAAGTATGCAAATGGCATAAGAAGTTTCCCCTAAAGTCCGAACGTATCGGCTGGCCTTTTAGCTTTATCGTTATCGAATATACCCGGTTAAAGAAGCTACTCAATACCGCCGTCAAAATTATCGAAATAACGTACGTACTTAATATTATTAATAGCGCGGTAACTAGCCTGATTTCAACGGGCGGAAACTGAAAAACCTTAAATAAATAAATTCCCCCCGCAGCAAAAGTTAAAACACAAATAAATAAGGACAGAAAAGGCTGCAGACCTCTTTTTTCTTTAACCGCTCTTTTGAATATCCGGTCCGGGAATACCAATACTAAAAATCCATTAAAAAATTTTGATTCCATTGTTATTTTATTTAAAAGGCTTTCTTTTGATAACAGCGATAAATAATGTGTATTATATTATAACATATACTAATGTCCAAACTCCATAGCTAGCTCAAACCGATAAGATCAAGAACACTTAGGCCCAAATAAAAAAAGAGCTGATATCTAATCAGCTCTTTTTTAAAGCTTGAACATCGAAACATAACTAACAAAGTTTAAAAGAGTTACAATTCTATTCTGTTCTTCTCTTTTCTCCTTTTGTAAAACAAAAATCCGATCAATCCAACAAGAATAACAAGCAAAAAAATAGTTCTCATTGTTGACGGTTGTTTCCTTGCTGGTGGAGGGGGGCTTTTAACCGGTACCGGGGAGGCTTCAAGTTGCTTGCGAATGATTGGTTTAGCCTGGCGGCTTAACCTTTTATATTGACTATTTTGTTGCGGCTCGGCCTGCGCTTTGGCTTTAGCCGCGCCTTTCTTTGGAATCTCTTTTTTTTGCGTCGGCTGTACATATTTGCGTTCGGGGGTCTTTTGTCTTGTCCTGGATCTTTCTCTTTCTTCGGTCTTCTTTCGTTGCTCATATTCCTGACGCCGCTGTTTGTCTTTTTGCCGCTGAAACATTATTTTAGACTTTACCTCTTGCGGATCAGCATCATCTCTAAAAAGACAGAATCCGGGCACATTTATAAATAAAAATAAGGACAACAAACACAGGACTCTCCCTAGCCTTGCATTTTTCATCATCTTCTTTCTCCTTTTCTAACAAGATCTATTATAATATATCTTGTAATCAGCCATATATTTTAATGCTTAATTAAATTTTAGATATTGGGTATGCGGCAGCGCTAATTCCCGCGGTAAATAGAATGTTTCACTGGCTGCTTCATCTTTTGCCCGGATATCATAATTCAAGGTAATATGTCCGCTAAAAACTATGGCTTCATCGCGAGAGACGATTGAACCATTCATCGTAAACTCCCCGACCTTTCCAGTAAAGGCATGATTGGTGTACATCACCCCATCAATCTGTCTTATCGAGCTGGATTTATCAGCAATAGAACTAAAATAAGCATCATCATACGATGACTCATAGAACTTCCTGTCTGTGCCATCAGTTTTAGTTCCACCATCAAACGCCAAATAATCACCATCAAACCAATAGCCATTATTGGGGTCGCCATCAGAATCATAACCCAATGTCGCAGCACTTTCATCCACCGTATAACCTTGAGTAAACGGTGTCGTTATGTACTCATCAACACTGGTGAGCCAATCATTACCATCAATAGGAGTGTAATCACCAATGATTATATTTCCTTTTGCCGCCAACCCGATAAAATCTCTGGTCTCGTTTACGGCATCGGTTCCATCCGGGTTAATATCCGGTTTTACCCAGGCCGGCGGATTTACATATATTAAATCCCCGAGAATATGTGTATTTCTTCCGGAATAAATCGTCCCCTGTCCCCTAACCTTACCCCTGATTAAAACATCTCCGCTAACTACTACCGGTCCATCGATCTCTATTGGATTAGCATCAGTGCCAATCAAAACAATATTCCCATTTAGGGTATTATTTACTAAGGTCACCCCACCTTGTTTTATCGTACCATTCTCGCTGGTGGCTAATCCTTGATAATAACTTAAATCACCTAAAAAAGGCAGATCGAGCATTTGCTGAGCTGGCAATAGTTCAATCGCACCGTCATATCCGTTCTCATAAGGAAACTCCTCCAGAATTCCGTCGCCATCAATATCCTGCGGATCAGCCGAAGGATTTGTCGGCCGTGCTGTCGTATCAGCATTATTACGGTAAAAAGGAATCGTATCATTATTAATATTTCCAATAACACTGATATCACCATCTGCGCCCAAATCAGGATTTAAAGAAGCATAAATATCCCCGTTAACCGTCGGACCGCCTTTAAAATTAAAATCCCCATTTGAACGAATATCGCCCTGGCTGGTAATCCCGCCACTATAAAACCAGCCATAGTTGTTGACAAAGTAGGAAAAATCAAAAACTTTGGAAGGGCACATCGAAAAGCGGATAACCGCACTAATCGTTTTAGTGATATTATTGACCTGGGCGGTGCAGAGGATCTCAACATCTTTCGGAACAGAGGCTCCGGCCGGAGAGACATTGGTAATCGTAACCGTATATGTTCCGGGTACATTAGTTAAGCCTGCTCCATTAGGCAATACATATTTACCGGCATCGGGAAAGGAATCAAACCAGGCAAATGCCGCTGTTGTCTGGATATCAGATGCCGGAGTAGTGCCATCAGCATTATAATAATAATCTTCGAATTCTCCATATAATTCCTTCTTTACCTGATCAAGTCCGGCTTCGGCTAGATAAGATGCTTGTAAACCGTCCATATTCCTCCGGGTCGCCCGACTATCAACAATACTCCGCGACATAAATGAGACAAAAAGAATAGAAAGCACGACCATGATTAAAAAGAAAATTATCAGGGTGGCTCCTTTTTCGTTTCTTAGAATTTTCATACAACTCTTGAGTTGTTTTAACATGGCTGCCTCCTTTTTTATCGATTGCGCAAGGTTATTTGAGAACTTAGCGGTAGCTGGAGATTATCTCCTTTTAAAGATTGTCTATTTAATATGAGTATAATTTCAACAACATCAGCTTCCGGCTGATTGAAATCTAAGGTTGTAATATAGTTCCCAAATGTCTCTGTCGCGCCGGTATTAAGATTTGTGAGTAAAACCTGCTGGCCATTAACCCCGCCTAAAGAGTATCGCATTTGGTCACTCCAGGTAATCGTTCCGGCTACATCATCATAAGCAACAGGGGTGCGAAAAGCAATCTGATCTTCATTGGCACTAATATTCGTAATCGTCACATTCCCCGGGGCAGCCTGAGATAAAGCATCGGCCATTGTATTCAGTGCCTTACGTGCCTGGGTATGAATATCGACATGGGCTTCACTGACAAGCCAGGCCCTCCGACCGCCGACCAGCCCCGCAAAAAGAGTCAAGATGACCATAACAAAAATGGTTGAGACAACCATTAACTCCACCAGCGTAAACCCCGATAGAGATAGGTTGCCTTTAGGCAATCGTCTTCTAATGCTTCTAAATATACTGGTCTTTATTTTACTTTTCATTTTTTACCTTACGGTTATAAGTGTTCCCAGGATTAAACTCCGCGCTCGCTGATTATCCACCCAGTTGATTGTAACCGTAACTTCTAATGGATCATCATCCAAGGCATCTCCGCTTCCATCCCGGTCGATATATGTTACCACTACTTGCTCTGAGTCTAGATTAGCACATCCATTATTTGCCCCCCAGGTTGTCCAATCTTCTGCCGTGACATCCGCCAGAGAATCCACGGCAAGACTGCGCATTTGTGAAATAATCCGCCGCGCATCCAGAGTCGCAATCGTCGTGCTTTTGCTCATCTCATTTATTTTCAAACATCCTACATATCCGGATAATATTCCTAAGATCACAATCGCCAAAATTGTTAAGCTGATCATAAGTTCAATAAAAGTAAACGCTTTTTCTGTCTGCTTATACATAAAGTAATTATCCTCCTCTGATATCTATTTATTATAGCGCACATTTACTATCGAGCAAAGAAAAACCCCATGGCTGTAACTAACCACGGGGTATTAAACAGTACCCTATCTTCGGTAGCTGACTGCCATTACAAAGGTGCTTTAGGCTCTTGAGCTTTGCGTCCCCGGATTTCTCCGGGTTTGCTAGTATCGGTATAGGTCAATATTTGATCACTTCTATGCATACACCTCTACTTAAAGTATACCATATAATAGAGGTATTTTCAAAAATTTGACTCTTGATTTCCGGCTTTGGCTTAATAACCCAAGGAAAACAGAATAATACCTAACCCTAATCCAATAAACAGGTTAAACATCTTAATCATTAAAGAATCCTTTATCGTATATGATAAAAGCGGTAAAATCCCATGCCCATCCTGAACAATAGAACTTGTCAAAAGCACGGAAAATGGCACCAGTCCTTTAGCAAACATCATTACAAACACAAGATGCGGCCCGGACTCAGGAATAATTCCAACCAATCCCGAAATTAAAAGTACCCAGAACATATGCGATTTTATAAAAGACTCCAGGGTACCCAAGTTTAATCCAATATCCACAATTAACAATGCCCCGAAACCCCACAAAAAGATCTTCCACAAATGTTTTTTAGCAATATGTTTCCAGATATGTTCTTCTAAATAATGCTCGGGAACGGTGATTACGATAAAATTCGCTAAGGCAAGAAGACAAATAAAGCTTATTCTCTCCCAGCCCCAATCAGCGGGACCTATTTTACCGACAGCAAAACCATAAAGGGCGCCCAACAAAAGCACAAGCAGCAGAAATCGGGGCAAAGATATTTGTTTTAGCTGCGCAATCGCTTCTTTAAAATTAAGGCACCGGCATTCATCTTCATGATGCACAACAACATGCTGACATTCTGCACATGCTTTTATTTTTAAAATCTTAGCGATCTTGTCTATAATATAGGCCGAAATAATACCGGTAATGAATAAAATTCCAAATAAGATTAATGCTTTTTCAGGAAACATCGCCAGCATCACAAACGCCGCATCACCCGAAGTCGCAATCATTCCCCCGGCAAGTGCGCCAAATGATATGAGACCACGCACATAAAAAGATACATTCATAAATGAACCCAAACATCCCGGGATAACGCCCAATGATGAAGTCGTAATATATTGTCTGAACCGCCCCCCTTTTATCGTTTGGCTCATTTTTCCCTTTGTTACTACTTCCAAATAATCGATAAACATCATCATAACAAAGACAAAAACGGCAATCATCGTCGCGTGTTTTAGATTGTGAATTAATATTTCCATTTTAATGTCTCCAAATCAGACTGCTTACTGATTGCAAATACCGCTCTGCGCACAAGGCGGCAGACCGCGGCCTTGATTTCGGCCGGGGCAGACATCTGCGCAGGGCATGTCCTTCATTTTTCCGGGCGTAGAAATAAAACTTCCGGAAAAGATCTTTTTTAATTTTTTACTGCCACAATGTTTACATTTTATTTCTACTTTTTTCTGAACAACGCCGACAAGAAATTCACTCACCGCTTGACATTTCTGACATTGATACTCATAAATCGGCATATCATCCACCCCTTCTTTGCATGGTATCAACTTTATCCGTCGACCTTAGCTCCTTTGCCAAGGGATCATAAACACAAACTACATTTAATCCGGAAAATAAACTTTTAATCCCGGCAATTTCTTTTTTGGACAACGGCTTGCACCCAGAGGGTCTGGTCGGGGTATTAATCTGGATCTCGTCCGGATTTATCTTTCTGGCAATTTGAACCATCTCTTTAGCATATTTTTTATTTTCATTTACAAACATAATTTGCAAAGCAAGAATTCCCTTATAATCTTTCCGAAACCGGGCCAGACCCCTCAAAATAGCGCTAAAATTTATATTAGACCCGGGATGATTCATTTTAACAAACAAATCCGGCCAACAGGCATCCAGTTTTGCGATAACAAAGTCAGCTAACGCAAGCTCTCTTCGAACATCTTTTTTATCGATTAAAGACGAATTAGTTAAAACCGCAACCGGCTCCTTTCGAATCTTCTTTATCGCCTTTATTACCTGGCCTAAATTTTTTGCCAAGGTCGGTTCTCCCCGCCCGGAAAAAGTCAAATAATCAATTTTAACTCTCGTCATTTTCTTTAATTCTTCGATAACATTTTCCGTAGGAACATATAGCTGTCTTTTGGCCAGAGAGGCTTTTGCCCGGCCAACCTGACAATAAATACAGTCAAAGCTGCAACTCTTCTCCGGATTAGCGATAAGGTCGATGCCTAGAGAACGCCCCAGCCGCCAAGAAGAAACCGGTCCATAGATATATTTTAAATCTTTCATTGTTTAATTATTTCCCAAGCCAACATCCGCTAAAGCGTATAGACTAATGATAATATAGTGCGGGTATCATTTTTTTTCGCATCACCGGCAGGACTGGAATTAAATTCGTCAATAAAGCTAAAACGAAGCGACATATTCTCGGTCAAGGGATTAGTAAATTTTGTTTCCGCGCGAAACCGGTACTGATCAGTCTGGTCTAAGTTCGGGTAAAGAACCAATTCTTGTGAAATCGTCACCTCGTCAAATATCTTTTTTTCCACAAATCCCCGCGGGATAAGAATAATATCCGTCTCTTCTTTTGTGTTATCATTAAATTCAGTGTGTTCAAGACCAAGGCCAACCTCCGCCATTGCCTTCCATTGCGAAGTATCGGAAAGCCAGTAGCCGATACCTGCGGAAGGGATAATCCGGTAATCAATATTTGCAAACCGGTCATGTTCAGCGGCAAATTTATAAAAGCCATACCACTCTTTTTCCCAAAAGCTGAACGCATAGCGGATTGAGCCGGTATTCTTTTGTCCGTCCATCTTTTTATTTTGCGAGGAATATAAAGTGCTCGCTTTAACCGTTAACTCATCAGCATCGGTTTTTCGATTGGCATCAATTGCCGCATTTAATTGGCTATTTCTCGTATTCCCCGTCGCTTGATTATAGCCCAGCGAAACCTCTGTTTTCCAAACATCTAAATCATCCTGCGCCCGGACAACCGCTACTCCTAAGAGCAACATAAGTACGCTAACAAAAAGTATTCTAAATTTCATCCAAACCTCCTTTATAAATTACAAATTCTATCAGATATCTTACTAAACTGTCAATTCATTTCCCAAGTCTAATTAAAATTTTCAGGTGCGATAACTTCTCACCGGAAAAACGATTATACTCCGCGCCGGAGTAGTTGGACATTTTGTCTGGCAAACGGCGCAACCAATACAAAGTTTCACATCAACATAAGGCCGCAGTACAGTCTTATTATCAATCATTTCTTTTTTTAGTTTAATCGCCTTATCCGGGACGGGACAATGTTCTTCGCAAACAATACATTCCTTTTTCTTCTCCCAGGGAAGACATATCCGGCGATCTATTTTTGCGATGCCGATCTTGATTTTCTGCTTTTTCGCCAGCCCAATTTTGGGGATCGCACCGGTCGGGCAGACGTCTGCGCAAAGCGTACAATTATAGCCGCAATAACCGATCTCCGGAACCAGATGCGGAGTCCAAATCCCGCCCCAGCCGGCTTGAAAACTTACCGGCTGTAACCCATTAGTTGGGCAGACCTTCATACAATTGCCACAACGGATACATCGATTTAAAAAAGCATCTTCTTCTAATGCCGCCGGGGGACGGATAATGATCGGGTTTCTTTTTAAACGCACTTTTCTGTTCTTTATCCCTAAGCCTAAGGGGAGAATCCCCGCGATTAATAAAAGCAGAAACTCGCGCCGCGATATTCCTTTTTTCCGGTTAAGCTCTAACGCCTTTTCTCTCCCGTCACTTTTCCTTAAATTCGCAAAAATAAATCTGGTCGAATTTTGGGGGCAGGAATATACGCAATCCAAGCAGAGAATACATTCGCCTTGTTTATAACTCAGATCATCTCTAATCGCTCCCATCCGACATTCACTTTTGCATTTACCACAAAAACTGCAATTTTCTAGCGCGCGTCTTAACCAAGCCACGCGGCCCAACAATGCATACAAGGCGCCTAAAGGACAAAGCAGCCGGCACCAGAATCTCCTTATAAACCAACCCGAACCAGCGACGAGAAGAAAAAATATAAAGATTATCAACGCATGTGAAAAATAATATATTTTGATACCTAAAATCGATGCCTTGAGCATCCGATAAAAATCAAGCAGGGGCCCATAGAGGTTAAGATATTTAATCAGGATAATAAATAGCGCATCGACGATAAACGTAAAGGTCGGAATAAAATTAAGGGAGATAAACCTGGCGCTAATAACCAGCGGGTCAAAAACCCAGGCGATCTGCAGACCCCAAACAGCAAACACAAAAACAATGCCCAGAATACAAAACTTTATTCGACGTAATCGTTGATTTGTTATATCGGATATTTTTTCTTTTCTTTTTTTCAAACTCCCGACAAAATCCATTATTGTGCCTAACGGGCAGATCCAGCCGCAAAAAAACCGGCCCAGGAGTAAAGCAAACAGGAGCATTAAAAAAGTAAAAATTATTCCGGGGATGACAACGCCTTCACTCAGGGAAGTAAAAATCATAATCAACGGATTAATTTTAAAAAATGTTTCCGGAGGCAATAAACCTTTTAAGGGATAAGTGGTCGACCAGAGGATATAGACAAACGTCAGGAAAAAAAATAGCTGGACGGTCCTTCTTATGATAAGCAATTTTTTCATGATCACGCAGTTACATGAAATATCTTTGCCGCTTTCAAATCCGTCCGGCCAAAATTACGGCTGGCGGCATTTTTAATATAAGGGACTGAAAACGGGTCTTTCTCCAGCAAATTGCAGGCGAAAACATCGGTAAGCGTTGGGTCCGTACCGACAATCACGGTCTTCATTTTTACAACATCATCCAGATTTCCTCCGATCGGGCCATGGCGGACTAAAACCCGGAAGGCGTCGATTATTGTTAAATCTGGATTAATAAAATCAGTTAAATCAACAAGTTTCTTTCCAATATTAAAATGAATACTTCCCCGGTTACCACTGCAAACCCCCATCAGATTCTTCATCGAAAGTGTCAGCTCGGTAAGACCATGGTGTTTTAAAATTGGAACATTAATAAACGTATCACATTCTAATGCCTCGCGAAAAATCGGCCAATCTTCCAGCTCGCTCTGATAAGCAAACCTTGCTTTTAATACGTTCCAATTGCTGGGAAAAAATACATTCGCCTTGTGTGCTTTTGCAATCTGTTGAATCCCGCTATTTTCATAACAGCGCTTGGCTTCGTTGCAGGAATGATCAAAAACATTGACCCGCCTGGCCCCGGCTTCAAAACAAAGATCGATCAACGCCGCGACCACCTCGGGATTTGTATTCGCACCCTGCTCCGGGCTCCGGTCCCAGGCGATATTAGGCTTGATCAGCACGACGCTATCTTTCTTGACAAATTTTTCCATCCCGCCCATCGACTGGATAGCTTTAACGGTTATCAGATAAGGATGTTCGCCTTTCGCTACCACCAGGTCATAGGCGCCGGTTATTGCTTTTTTTATTCTTCCCCTGGAGGTCTGCGGTTTGATCAAGCCCCAAGCTGTTTTTATAAAACTATTTCCCGAGACAAAAAACGCTAAACCGGAAAAGAAAAATTTTAAAAATTTTTTGCGTGACATTTTCTTTTTTAATAACAATCCAAAATTTGATTCTAAAAGCATTATTCTTTTCTCCGGTTATTTTTCAGCACTTAGCTTTTCAATGGCAGGGATTAGCGTTTTGAGGACAAATTACCGTGATCCAACATCCGCTGGATCCCCTGTCGGGCGCGTGAGATTATTTTTTCAGAGACCGTTATTTCATAACGCATTTTTTCGAGTGAAGACAAAACTTTTTCCAAAGTAGTAAGTTTCATGTTCGGACAGACCGCCAGATCTGAAGCCGCGTAAAATATCTTCTGGGGGTTTTCCTTTTTTAAGCGATAAAGCAGTCCTGTTTCCGTCCCGACAATTATTTCTTGGGCCGCGGTTGTTTTTGCAAATTTACATATGCCTCCCGTAGAAGCTACCTCATCCGCCAGCGCGATTACTTCCGGATTACATTCCGGGTGCACAACAACCTTGGCCGCCGGATGTAATTGCTTCTGCCGCAAAATGTCTTCTTTTAGAATTTTTACATGGGTCGGACAATATCCTTCCCAAGCAATAAAGTCGCGACCGGTTTGTGCGCGGACATAATGGGTAAGGTATTTGTCGGGGATAAAAATCACCTGCGCTTCATCTTTTAAAACTTCCTGGACCATGGTGATCGCATTGGCCGAGGTGCAGGACAAATCACTTTCCGCCTTTACTTCCGCCGAGGTATTAACGTAACTTAAAACCTCAACCCCCGGATGTTTTGCCTTTAGCTGGCGCACTTCTGGCGCGGTAATCATATCCGCCATCGGGCAGCCCGCTTTCTCATCCGGAATAAGCACGGTTTTATCGGGTGAGAGAACTTTTGCGGTTTCAGCCATAAAATAAACGCCACAAAAAACAATCACTTGGGCATCCGTCTTCGAAGCCTGAACACTTAATCCTAAGGAATCGCCAATATAATCAGCAATGTCCTGGACCTCAGGCAATTGATAATTGTGCACCAGGATTACGGCATTCTTTTCTTTTTTTAGCTTTTTTATCTTTTCAGTTATATCCACCGACAACCTCCTCAATTATTCCTCCCCCGAGAACGGTGTTATGATCATAAAATACTACCGACTGGCCGGGAGTAATCGCTTCCTGTTCCTGTTTAAAAATTGCCGTAATTCTATTTTGCTTGAGATTAATTTCACATTTAGCTTCTTTATGCGCGTATCTTATTTTAGCAAAAACTTCTTGGGGCAATTTCTGCACCAGCAAATTAATATCGCCGGCAATAAGGCCCTTAGCTTTTAAATCCTTCTTTTCTCCCAAAACAATCTGATTCTTCTGCACGTCTATAGAAAGGACATAAAGCGGCCCCTTAGAACTTATGCCAAAACCCTTTCGCTGCCCAATCGTACAAAAGCCGATGCCTTTATGTGTACCTAAAATATTACCATTTAAGCCTACGATCCGTCCAGGCTTTAGATTTATTTTTCGGGCGGACATAAATTTTTTATAATTTTTGTCCGGGATAAAACAAATATCCTGACTTTGAGGTTTTTCCGCAACCGGCAAGTTTTCTTTGCGCGCGACATTTCTCACCTGCGCCTTAGTCAAATCTGCGAGGGGAAAAAGGATAAACCTTAGCAAATCTTTTCTTATCGGATATAAAAAATATGTTTGATCTTTAACCCGATCAGCAGGCCTTTTTAAAAAATACCGCCTCTTCCTCCGCTCTATTTTTGCATAGTGACCGGTAGCTAAAAAGTTAAATCCCAGCGAAATAGCTTTTTTTAAGAGAATTTCAAATTTTAGGTAGCGGTTACAGTCAACACATGGATTAGGAGTCCGCCCGGCAAAATATTCCGCGATAAACCGGCTAATTACTTTCTGTTCTAATTCTTTTGAAAAATCCATTACATAGTGAGGAATCTCTAATCTTAAGCAGACATTCTTTGCATCAGCAATCGCCTGGGCACCGCAACACGTCGGCCGCTTAAGACTGTCTGCTTTGACACCTAAGCACATCGTAACCCCAACAACATCGTAGCCCTTACTTTTTAGCAAAAAAGCAGCCACGGATGAATCCACGCCGCCACTCATTGCAACCATAACTTTGTTTTTCATTTTAAAAAATTTCTCTTCACCCTTTTAAAACTTCATTCATGCTTCCGGTTCTATAACCTTCTAAATCAACACTAATATAGGCGTAGCCTAGCTTTTTAAAGCGGGATAAAATCTGCTTACGCAATTTACCCTCCAATAATTTAGGCATTTGCTTTATTTCAACCTCGATCCGCGCGATTGTTCCATGATGTCTTACGCGGACTTGTCTTAGGCCTAACTTTCTTAATAAACTTTCTGCTTTATCCACCCGCAGAATATTCTTTCTGGTTATCCGCATCTGATAAGGAAACCTGCTCGCCAGACAGGCAAAAGAAGGCTTATCCCAAGTCGGCAAATTAAACTTTTTAGATAAACGGCGGATCTCCGCTTTGCTAAAACCGGCCTCTTGAAGCGGACTCCTTACGCCCAGCTGGAGTGAAGCTTTCATCCCCGGACGAAAATCTTTTAGATCGTCATGATTTGAGCCATCCAAAACATATTTCAATTTATACTTCTTCGCCAGTGAAAGTAATTTTAAGAATAATTCTTTTTTGCACCAATAACAGCGATCATCCGCATTGCTCGTAAACCTGTGGTTTGAGATCTCATCGGTCTTGATCATTATGTGTTCTACCTTCAAAATCCTAGCTAGTTTTTTCGCTTCTCCTAATTCATGCGCCGGGTAAGTCAAAGAGGTCGCGGTAACCGCTAATACTCTATGGCCTAAGATATCCTTTGCTACTTTAAGCAAAAAAGTGCTATCTACGCCGCCCGAGTAAGCGATCAAGACGCTTCCCATCTTTAAGAGAATTTTCTTTAATCTTGTTAACTTTTTACTTAGATTTTTTAGCTGATATTTCATCGCATTTTAAAAAGTGCCCATGCTGATCAGACAAATATTTAATCAGTTAAAAATGAATAATCATCGCGCGCAGCGGACAAGCCTTTATGCAAAGTTCACAGGCGATACATTTATTATCGTAAAAATTAACCTTTCTGGTTAACGGTTCAACGACCAAAGCGCCGGTCGGACATATCGGAACACAAACCCCACAATCATTGCACCTGGCTTCATCACGGATAATATCCTGTGATAAAGGCTGTATCCTCAATCCGCATTTTTTTAAATATTCTATGCCGTTGTTATAGCTTTCGTCTTTTCCGCTTAATTCCAAGACCAAAAGTCCTTCTTCCTTAGGTGTAACATATGCTTTCAGGATATTGAACTCCAAATCAAAATCCTTTACCAGCTTACAGATGATTGGCTGGTCTACAAGTTTATGCGGAAAATGCAAAACTATTCTTTTTGAAATCATCTTTCATCACCCCTCTTTTAACAATTTGAACGCTTGCTGATAACTTGTGAATATAAATTAAACCCCGCCCTTTTGGCGAGTTCTCTATATTGTATCAGAAATTACTTGGTTTTGTAAAATCTAAATTTTTCGCCAAAACGACAGGGTCTAACCTAGTGACTGAGCGGCCCGAGACCAGGCCGCCAAATCAAAACCTAATTTAAGGCTCTATCTTTTAATCAATCGGCCTCTCCGGAAGCGGCTTAAATGAATATCCCGAATCCGCGCTGGGTAAATAAGCGACCGGATCAGAAAGCAAAAAATCTCCCTTCTCAATCCACTCCTTTAAGGTATTGGCAATCTCAACGGCTTTCGGATAACTGGATATATTTCCCGTCGCAACCTTTTTCCCCTGGACCGTGATATGTCCGGATTTTAGCTGCTCATAATTCACCTCGCCCAGACTTTCCTTTTTCCCCTGTGGATATGCTTGACTATAGTCGACAATTTGGGCCCATAAGTCTTTGTCTTTTACCGCGGTGTATTGTAATATTTCCTCGTTAAGCACAGGGATCGGGATTCCGATTCCGACCGTAAGCGTCACTCCATAGCCGCGCATTGTTACTCCGACCAGCCAATCCCGGCTCATCTGTTTTAAATCTCCGATAACGGCCAATGTTCCTGCCGGAGCACAGGGGGTACCGTTTTCCTTGCGTTTTACCGTTGGATTATGCTGTGTCCCCTGCCAGACGACATACCCAATACCGCCACCTAAAAAGATTTTCGTGCCTAAGCCGATTGTCTTATAATAGGGGTCATTTAATAATGGAGAAAGCTGACCGGCACTGCAATAATTGGCATTGCCCAATTCCGGCTTAAGCGTTCCCATATATGTATAACACATTTGATCGGAAAGATTAACGGCCACATTATAGTTCTGGTAGACATTTCTGGGGTTAAAAAGTACGGCCTCATTCAAGTCCTTAATATTTATCCAGGTTTCTAAAACCTTGCGTGGATAACAATCTGTTCCGTATCCGGTCGCTTTTAGTTTTATATCTTTTCCCGCCACCAATTCTTCAATTACATGGCCGCCGCCATATTTAAAATCTCCGGGATAGACCTTATTCTTTGGATCATCCTCCGCTAAAGCCGTTGCCCCGAGATATAAATCTACCGCGGCAAAACCAGCATAAGCCGGCACGTCATTAAGATACGCCGTACCGCCGCCAATTTTTATTTTTGGTTTACTATGCCCAATATTAAAATAGGCTCCCGATGAACACATTGGTCCAAAAGTTCCGGTAGTTACGACATCTACTTTTTCGGCGGCCTTTTTGACACCGTCTTTTTCTACGATATCTATAATTTCTTCCGCACTCACAACAACTGCTTCTCCTTTTTTAATTTTCTCATTAATCTGGGCTATTGTCTTTGCCATTTTATCCCTCCCGCTTAATAATTATATTTTTAAAAAATTGGTTCTCCTGCTCGTTATCTCTTAGGAGGCCACACATAATCCATGACATTATCACCACCTGCCTTCCGAAAGCTTCAATGTTTACATTTATTTAAATAAGTCCGTAGAAAGATACCGGTCTCCGGCATCCGGTAAAATTACGACAATAAGTTTACCGTTATTTTCATCCCTTTTGCCAACTTCAAGTCCGGCCCAAGCTGCCGCGCCGGAAGAAATACCGACAAATAATCCTTCCTCCTTGGCTAATCTTTTAGCGGTAGCTATCGCCTGCTCATTACTAACCTGAATTACTTCATCTACTAAATCCATGTTTAAAACATCCGGGATAAACCCTGCTCCAATGCCTTGAATCTTATGTGAACCTGGATTGCCGCCGGAAAGAACCGGTGAATTTTTGGGCTCAACCGCAATGACTTTCATTGTCGGTATTCTTTTTTTAAGCACCTCGGCAATCCCGGTAATTGTTCCTCCGGTTCCTACACCGGAAATCAATATCTCTATCTTCCCATCAGTATCATTCCATATCTCTTCGGCCGTAGTTTTGCGATGAATTTCAGGGTTAGCTGGATTTTTGAATTGCTGTAACATAAGATATCGAGCATCATTTTTAACCAATTCTTCAGCCTTTTCCACGGCTCCTTTCATTCCTTTACTGCCTTCGCTTAAAATCAATTCCGCACCAAAGGCCTCAAGCACATTTCTTCGTTCAATGCTCATCGTATCCGGCATGACCAGAGCAATATTGTACCCTTTAGCGGCACAAATAAAGGCTAAGGAAATCCCGGTATTTCCACTCGTCGGTTCAAGAATAATGGTATCCTTTTTTATAAGCCCCTGCTTTTCGGCGGCTTCAATCATGCTAATTCCAATACGGTCTTTAACACTGGAAAGCGGATTAAAGGATTCGAGTTTTCCGACAACGGTTGCCTTTATTGTTTCCGCAATTTTGTTTAGCTTTACGATCGGGGTATTCCCGATCAATTCCGTAACATTCTCCGCGATCTTCATATTTTCCTCCTCTTTTATTGTAAACAGCGCGTTAATTATTCTTTCCTGTTGTCTGATCATATTTAAATGCTATAGCTCAACGCACTTGCTCTTTTTTTCTTTTGCCTTTGGGCCATATTCTCAAGCGTAATTGATTCTAAAGTTTGAGAAACTGTTTCGGCCAATTCTCCCCAGATATCCCGTGCCGCACAGGATTGAGCCTGGCTACAGACAGCTGGTCTTTCAATACATTCTACGGGTAACAATGGACCTTCTAAGGTCTGGACTATTTCTTTGAGTGTTATCTGTGCCGGTGGTCTTGCGAGCATATATCCGCCATGTGCGCCGCGGCTGGAAGTTATAAGCTTCGCAGACTTAAGTAAAGGAACAATATGCTCTAAATATCCTAAAGAAATCCCTTCTTTTTTAGCAATATGTCTTAATAACACATAGCCCTTTCCCTTATTAATGGCAAGAGTTAACATTATCCGCACGCCATAGCGCCCTTTAGTCGAAAGCTTCATCATAATAGCATACTACCTCATATCTTATATTTAATTCCTAATAAACATACCAAATTAGTAGGAATACCTTCTATAACAAAGTATACCCTAAGATTTAATTTTGTCAAGTGCTTTTTTTAAAACCCGATAAAAATTCAATAAGACACGTTTAAGTGAAAAATACATCCTGGGGAGGGCCTAAAAAAGAATTGGAAAGCGGGACTAAAAATACCGGTTCGCTATTTCTTCTTTCTTCCAAACGGTAAAATATTTTTTATTGCCTCGGTGGTATTCCGTACTGTATCGCCGGCTGTCGTAGCTGTCTTCTTGCCTAAATTTTTGCCGAGCCCTAACGCATCACCGGCAATATTTTTAATATTCTCTCCTGTGCCTTTTAAGGTTCCGGTAAGACCTTCGGCCAGCGGTTTTAGATCAAAATTAACCAATTTTGAAATTGTCGTATTCATCAAGGCCTTTACGACAATCAAATTCACAAATTTTCGCGGATTAGTGATATTCTCGTAACGCTCGTCAATATTCACATTGTATTCCTTGTACACTGGCTTTCCTTTGCGGGAATAATCTTTATAAATAACCTTTCCGATTTTTAGCTGCAAAACATCGATTTTAATTTCCGGCATATCTGCCTTTTCTTTAGCCTCTCTTTTGGTTTTAGATTTTCCCTCTTCTTTGGTGCTCTGCACGCTTTTTAAGGCGTCAAGGTTGAGCTGGCCCTCTTTATTTTTTATCACAACGAATTCTTTTAGATGTAAGCGCACCTCTTCAAGATGCACCTTGTTATCAAAAAACGCCTTCAGATCATAATCAACATAAATTTCCGGCAGATCAACCATCACCGAATCTTCAAAACCAGGGGGATTAAACAACTTCAGTTCATTGATCCCGATTAACGTCTTAACCACGCCAACATTTATACTTTTCATGCTCAACCTAAGACCAGTGACGGTCTTGACCCCGGATATTATTGCCGTTTTGGCGATCATGTTCTTGCCAAAAGCAAACCCCAGAGATAAAATCAGAATACTCACCAAGATAATAATACCGATTCTCTTGCCCATCTCATTCCTCTAAATAGAATTCTAATATTCTTTATTCAAATATAAATTGCTCTTCGTTAAAAAGCCCAAGGCACGCATCAACCACTTCAACATCATAAAGAATGTCTTTTTTGCGAGAAATTTCATATAAAGCTTTATCTATTCCCAGCGCCGGCCGGTAGGGTCGGTGCGAGGCCATCGCTTCGACCACATCTGCTACGGCTAAAATTTTTGCTTCCAGAAGGATTTCTTTGGCGGATAAGCTCTGCGGATACCCGGAGTTATCCAATCTTTCATGATGCTGGAGCACAATTTTGGCAACCGGCCATTGAAATTCTATCGTCTTCAATATGTCATAACCAACTTGAGAGTGAGTTTTAATCAGCGCAAATTCTATGTCGCTTAACTTTCCCGGCTTGCTTAACAATTCAGCCGGCACATACATTTTGCCGATATCATGAATGATTGCCGCCAGATGTATCCCGCGAAGCATATCTGCGGGAACCTTCATCTTGTGGCCAATCGCCCAGGCTAATTGAGCTACGCGCTGCTGATGGCCGGCCGTGTAGGGGTCTCTCTTTTCAACGGCTGAAGCTAAAGCGCTGCTTGTTTCATTTAAAAGCCGTTCTAACTTTTCTAAGCTTAGTTGCAAATCTCTTCGGGCCTGCTTGCGTTCAGTTATATCTTTAGCAATATGCACTGTACCAATAATCTCACCCTGTTTATTAAAAATCGGCGAAGTTGATATTTCTAAATAGGTTTTTATACGATGATCAAAAAATTCAGCGCTGGCCGGTTTTTTCGTCTCCATTGTCTTGACGTGCGGACAATTGGGCAAGGGACCTTTTCGGCCATGGAATAACTCATAACAGGTCTTCCCGAGAACTTCCTGCGGTTTCATTTTAAAAGCATTACTATAAGCCCGGTTCACCCGGGTAATCTTAAAATCATTGTCCTGGATAGAAATTAAATCATTAATCGAATCAAAGGTTGTACGCCATTCTTCAGCCGCCTTTATTATAACTTCCTGCGTCTGTCTAAGTCCGGCGATGTCCTCAAAACTCTCAACCCCGCCAATAACATTTCCTTTTTCATCTTTCAATAAATCAGCATTTTTAATCGTTATCCCCAATTGACCATCTTTTCTTTTTATATGGCAGACTCTACCGCTAATTGGTTTTTCAATATCGTTCGAGTAAAGCCAGCACTTATTTTGACAAGGTTCATCGGCAAAAATAGTACATTCCTTGCCGATTACTTCTTCCGCCGTATATCCGGTGATCTCTTGGGCTTTATTATTCCAGCTTAAGATCCGCCGGTTTGTATCGACACTAAAAATAGCGATCGGTGCAAATTTCACAATCGATGTAACATCTTCTTTATCTTTTTTCGGTTTATCATCCACCGCTCTAACTCCATTTCCTAATATCGCGACGATTTTCCCTGATTTTAACTGTCTAGATTATAACACATTTAAATTCAAAATGCCCAATTCCCGACAAAAGACACAACAGAGCACTGCCGGATTATTAAGCGGGAACCTTTAGCCCCTAATCAATTTTAAAACCATCTTCTCTAATCAGGGCAACACAAGTAGTCACGATATTAGGATCATATAAAATATCCTTATTTTTAAGGATTTCTTCTATGGCCGCATCAACGCCTAAGGCCGGCCGGTAAGGCCGATGTGAAGACATCGCCTCGACAACATCACTGACCCCAATTATCCTTGCCTCTAAGCAAATCTCTTCCCCGGAAAGACCGGCCGGATAACCAGACCCGTTCATCCGTTCATGGTGTTGCAATACCATTTCCGCAATCGGCCAGGGAAATTTAATCTTTTTTAGGATATCATAACCAACCTGGCTATGAATCTTTATCAAGCTAAATTCCACTGTGGTTAACTTTCTCGGCCGGCTAAGGATTTCCGCCGGGACCTGAAGTTTTCCAATATCATGGACCAGTGCCGCCATCCAGATACTCTCAATTTGTCCTGATTCTAAATTCAATTTCCGGGCAATCGCCGCGGACAACTTCGCGACCCGCCGTTGATGACCAGCCGTATAAGGATCACGTGAATCCACAATCATCGCAATCGCTTCAACCGTACCATCGAGAGTCACCTTCAAGTCATCACAACTCTCCCGCAACTCTTCTTCCACGCGCCGGCGTTCCTTAACTTCCTGCATCAATTGGTCATTGATCGCCGCTAATTCCGCGGTCCGTTCCTTGACCTTCACTTCGAGCCCGTTATGTGCTTTTCGCAATTCTTCTTTTCTTTGCTCCAGCTCTTTATATATGGCCTTGATCGCCGAATTCGTCTTTTTTCCGGCCCATTCATGAAGCTCTAATTCCTTCTGTAATCTTTTTACTTCCGAATCTGCTTCGTGAGTTTTAGCGTTTTTGCCGTCATCTTTATCTTTAGACATTTTTATTCTCTCCTCAATGAGCGCATCACTTATGGAGCAAAGCGACGTAAGTGATAAGCGCGAATTGATTCCGTCGAATATGAGGGAAATTGTCGCTAGAGAATTTCCCCATGTTTATAAGACGGAACTTACCTCTTATCCCATTATTTCTTTTACCGCTTCAAGCAAGAGCGAACAGTCAGCAAGCTTCGCACAATAATCATCGGCCCCGGCCCGCCGCGCTTTTAAGGCATCTACGGCATCGATCGCCCCGGTTGTAATAATAATCTTAACTGCCGTTGAATCATATAGTTCTCTTATTTGTTGACAAAAATCAAAACCAATACCATCGGGAAGCATCGTATCCAAAATAACTAAATCCGGCTTTTCCTCCTTTACCTTTTTTATCCCTTCATTGCCGGTCTCGGCAACAATGATTTGCGAAAAACCTGCTTTATTGAGAAACCGTTGCATGATCTTCCGGTCTTGCTCATTATCATCGATAATAATTATCTTTTTTTCCACATCTACCTCCAATTATTTTCTAATCATTCATTTATAAAACTTAGCTCCGGTCCTCTTTTCCTGCTTCTTCATCTTTAAGCGATTCCGGGGCTTGCGCCCTTTGTTTTTTAAGCGCTTCGTCCAATTTTTCTCCGTCAATAAGCTTATCTTCCATGAGAATCTCTCCGATTTTCTGTCTTTTCTTTAACCCCTTAGGTATCGTAAAAAGGAAGGTCGTTCCCTGTCCTGGTTCAGATTCAATCCAGATCTTACCGCCATGATCATCGATAACTCGTTTGACGATACTTAATCCGGCCCCGGTTCCCGGATATTCTTTGTCCGTATGTAAACGTTTAAAGATCGAAAATACCTGCTGGTGATGTTCTGGTTTAATTCCAATCCCATTGTCTTTTACATAAAATTTATGGGATTTATCTCGGCTTTCGTAACCGATCTCGACTTTCGGATTTTCCTGATTATTTTTAGAAGAAAATTTTATCGCATTAGTGATCAAATTCAAAAAAACCTCGCCCATTTTAATCCGATCACAATGAACGGTAAGCATGTTTTCCTGAATCTTTAAATCTACCTTATGTTTTTCAATGTCAAATTTTATCCGCTCGATAATCGAATTTATCAAATTATTCATATTAACATCTTCATAAGGATTTTGAATCCGGGAAATCCGGGAAAGCGTAAGCAAGTCCTCAATCAGCTCGCTCATCTTATCTACCCCCTTGCGAATCTCAAGCAAATGATCCTTGCCTCCCCGATCAAGACTGTCCCTGTAGTCCTCCTCCAGAAAACTGACAAATGCGGTTACCCCTCTTAACGGAGCCCGTAAATCATGGCTAACCGTATAAACAAAACTGTCTAGTTCATGATTCGCTCTTTGTAACAAACCTTGCTGTTTTTCTAGTTCCGCATTCTTCTGTTCCACTTTCGCTTTAATTTCCACAAGACGATCCGTCATCTTATTAAACGAGTAGGCTAATTGCCCAATCTCGTCTTTCGTGCTTATCTGGGCGCGGGCGAGAAGATTCCCACCACTAATCCGGCTGGAAACACGCGTCAGTTCTTTAATGGGGCTGGAAACAGACCGGGCAATAAGAATCGCCACAATAATAACTATCGCTAAAAGCACCAAACTTAACTTCAATAGACTCTCTCTTAACTGATCAGCCGAAGTGAGGATCTCCGCCGTATCCATTTTTACAACCATCCCTAAGCTAAAAGTTGGTAAATACCGCCAGACGCTCAATACTTCCTGGCCTTGATAATCAGTAAAGATGCCTAATCCTTTTTTCCCGGCAACTGCCTGTTGGATATCCAAACCATCGGCAGAACCAATCGCGATTTTTCTTTTAAATGCGGCATCCGCATCGAACCTAAGCGGAGTAATAAATACTGCTTCCTGCTTTATTTTTGAAGCGATAACTGTTTCCCCGGTATTGCCTAAACCCGTATAATCCTGGACAAATTCATAAAGCCCCTGATTATTCATCTGGACGATGACAACTCCGAGAAACTCTCCGCCTTTAAAAACAGGCGCGGCAATAAATAACTTTACTTTCCCGGTATTTGGATTATATTCAAATTTAGATATCTGCGTTCCCGCGGCGGTCTTAGCCGTGAGAAATACTTCCGCTAATTGCGCGTCTTCATATAACGCTATCTCATAAAGCGACCGAACATCTTCTCTCTTCTTTACTTCAAAAATTATATCTCCATCGGGAGAGATAAGATAAAGATCATCGTAACCGAACGACTTCTGGTGATATGTCAGGAAGGATCTAAATTCCTGGTCAACTTTGATATATTCCGGAGAATCCAATCCGGCCGATTCAAAAACATCTCGATAGCGCTCTAAGGCATAGATAATATCTGCAGTATGTGACAAGTTAGTTATATTCGTCTTTTTGTCCCGGAGGAATGCTTCAATCTGATGGGCTTTATTCTCAGCAATCGCAAAGAGATTTTTCGTTACTTCTTCTTTTAAAACTTTTCGCGACGTATTATAGCTTATAGAAATAGCGATACCTAACGGAACCAAAGCAATAAACAAAAACCAGAAGATAAACTTGGTCGTAATGCCAAACTTCTTGAAATCAGTTTTTTCGACCACCGGTCTCCTCTTATCAGCAGCGGTTAACGATTAAAACAAAATCAACCTTTTTTCATTATACACAGATTCATCTGCCCTAACCACTTTATTCTTCAAGCGGCCGATTTTCTCAATCTCTATTTCGATAATATCCTCTTGTTTCATTGCTCCGACTCCCGGAGGGGTCCCGGTTGAAATAATATCGCCGGGCAAAAGGGTCATAATCCGGGATATAAATGAAACAAGATAAGGTACGGGAAAAATAAAATTTGACGTAGAAGAATCCTGCTTATACTTCCCGTTTAGATATGAAGTTATGCGTAAATCTCGCGGGTCAACCTCTGTTTCCAGCCATGGCCCTAACGGGCAAAAGGTATCAAATGATTTTGCTCTTGTCCACTGTCCATCTTTCTTTTGCAGATCTCTGGCCGTAACATCATTAAGGCAAGTATATCCTAAAATATAATCTCTTGTCTTATTTTCCGGAATATTTCTTGCTTTCTTTTTCATCACCAATGCTAATTCGGCCTCGAAATCCACTCTGCGCAGACAAGTGGGATAAATGATATGTCCCCCCTGGCCGATGACCGCTGTTGGCGGTTTTAAAAATATAATCGGCTCCTTCGGAACTTTCATTTTCAGTTCCCGGGCATGGTCTTTGTAATTAAGCCCGACTAATATAATTTTGCTGGGTGTTGCCGGCGCCAGCAGCTTAACTTTTTTAAAACCGACAGATTTTCTGCTAAGTTCTATTTTAGAAAAAGGATGGTTTTTTAATCGTCTAATCGCATCGCCTTCAACTATCCCCCACCCTATTTTTTTCTGATCTAAGAATTTTACAATCCGCATCATTCCTCCGCTTTGAAAGCCGAGCCTGTTTAGCACACTTAAATCATTAAAACAATACCGTGCCACACCAACTTAACGGTCTTAACAAATACCATTAAGCACTAATTTGGATAACTGCTTTAACGAGCGAACAACAATCTTTTGCTTAAATTGGCGGACATCGGCAATCGAGCTTGATCCTCCGGTAATAAATATTGCATCCATATTTGCCCGGCGGGCGGTCGCCAAATCAACATCCATATCCCCGACAAAAACAGCTTGATTTTTTTTTAATTTAAACTTTCTTAAAATTTCATACAAAATTTTTGGTTTAGGCTTAAGGCTGTTTATCTGATCGGCACATAAAACATAATCCATATATTTTTTAATTCCCAGTGTCCGGAGAATAATCCCTGTATATAACGCGGGCCGGTTAGAAGCAATCGCGACCAGCTTTTTCCTCCGCTTTAAAAAATAGAGCAACCTTTTTGCATCTGGCTTTAACCAGGCAAACTTTTTGAGCGATTTTTTGTGATGCTGCCGATATAGCTCAAGCGCGGCGTCTTTCTGCTCCTTTGGAAAAAAAGTATGGACAAAAAGCTTATCCCCGCGGCCGATATTCTTTTTTATAAAGTTATACGATACCGGGCCGCAGCCAAATTTCTCCCGGGCAAAATTTAAGCTCTCGGCTACCGCCTGGTAGGCATCGACTAACGTGCCATCGAGGTCGAAGATAAACAGTTTCTTTGGATTCATATCAGTTCCTTATTTTTTTAACGGCCATCCCCGGTGCTTTTATCGCGGCCTTGGCGGATAACATCTTCGTGAGGCTTTTTCCTTAATTGCATTTTTTTTAGGCGCTCTAAATTATCACGGGCGATTTTAAATTCAGGATCGATAAGCAATGCCCGCTCCCAGGCTTCTTTTGCCTTTTGCCAATCCCGCATCCGCATATAAGTAATCCCGATATTATTATAAGTCCGGACAAAAGCCGCATCGATCTTTAGCGCCTGCTCAAAATAATTCAACGCTTCTTTATATGCTTTCTTGCCCCCCATAATCGCGCCCAGACAATTATATGCCTCGAGATGACGCGGATCGAGCGCAATCGCCTTTTCAATAGAAACAATCGCTTCTTCCGGCTTGCCCAAAGCCCGGTAGACAAAACCAATATTGTAATAGATATTAGCATCGGCCGGGCTGATTTTTATACTTTTTTTAAATACCGATAGTGCTTCTTCTTTTTTATCCATTTCAAGATAGACCTGGCCAAGATTAGCATAAGCCAGAGAATCAGCCGCATCGATCGCAATAATCCTTTTAAACATTCGGACCGCCTCTTCTTTTCCCCCTTTTCTACTATAAGCTAACCCGAGGTTATTAAGCGCCTTCTTTTCATTGGGCGAATACCGTAAAATCGTTTTATAAAAAACTATCGGCTCGCCAAGGAGAGTGTTCTGCCGGATGGTAAGAAAAGAATAAAAGACGACGATGCTCACAATGCATATCAAAGAAAGTTTTTTAAATTCTTTAAAATCATATAAGTCCCGCAGCCCCTTGGCGAGAATCAAAAAGAAGCCGATGGCGGGCAAATATAAATAGCGTTCGGCCATATAACAATCGAGCGGATAAATATTTGAGGCCGGTAATAAGCCCACAAAAAACCAGCCAATAGAAAAAAAGATCAGCGGATTATGATTTCTTACCTTCCGCGCATACCAGATGAGCAAAAAACAAAGCAGAGCACCAAGAAGCACCGGCGGATCAGTAAAAGCAAATATTTTATTGCCGTAAAATATCTTGAGCGGGAACGGGATAATGAGAAGCTTAATATATGCGCTAAGCGCCGCAAAAATCCCCGGTATTCTTTGCCAAATACCGCTAATCCATACCGGATGATGAAGCGTCGTCCTCAGCAGTGTTAGTCTTAAGGCAACATACAAAAGGCCAAGAACAGCAATCGGGATAATCCTCTTGATTTGAAATTTCCGGTGAAATGTATAGTTATAAAGCAGCAAAAGCAGCCCGAAGACAATGCTGTTCTCTTTTGATAACAGCGCTAACATGTAGCTCAGCATCATCATAAGAAAAATGACGGTTTTACGTTCCGCCGAAAAGAGTTTTATATACATAATAAAACAAAACATCATAAAAAAACCGGCCATAATGTCCGCCCGGCCGGATATATGTGAAACCACATCGGTATGGATCGGATTAACAACAAACAATAAGCTCACAAAAAGAGAAAGGAGCCAATCATCATAAAGGATCCTAATAAACCAAAAAATAGAAAGGGCTGTTAAAACATGAAGCGCGATATTAATAAAATGATATCCCCGCACATCCAGCCTCCAGAGGGCATAATCGAAGATATAACTTGCAATCTGGAGCGGGCGGTAAAAAGGATAATCATAATGAAGTCCACCAATGTTATGAGAAAAAATATCCGGCAGGTAGGACCAACTGCGGATAAACTCATTATTCTGTACCAAAACAAGATCATCCCAGATGAATTCGCCGTTTATGATATTGCCATAGCTGATGAATCCTAAAATTATTATTAAGAGGATGGGGATGAGGAAATGATTTTTTTTAGCTTTATTTTCGCTGTTTTTTTGATTATCCATCTTAGTAAAGGAAAGATGAGCCGGCGCTCTCTACTTTAAATACGCCCGAATAATTTTCTGTTCTGAAACAGGCTTATCTAAAGCTCCGGTCTTGACATTTTCTATTTTTTTTACCACTTCATAACCGGAGACAACTTCCCCAAAAATGGTATGCCGCATATTTAACGAGGGAGTTTTTACCGTGGTAATAAAAAACTGACTCCCATTTGTATTCGGGCCGGCATTCGCCATCGCCAGCAGCCCCGCGCGGTCAAAACTAATCTTTGAAGTTACTTCATCGGCAAAAGGCTTTCCCCAGACCGACTGGCCACCTCTTCCCGTTCCACTGGGATCCCCGCCTTGAATCATAAAATTTTTTATAACCCGATGAAATATTATGCCGTCATAATATCCTTTTTCCACTAACTTGCTAAAATTCTCACAAGCCTTGGGCGCAATTTCCGGCATAAGTTTAATCTCAATTACCCCTTGATTTGTCTCTAAGACCACGATCTTGCCTGCGTTATATACATCCTCCGCCTTGACATTACTTATAGACGCAGTAAAAAATAATAGTCCGATAATAATCTTTAGCATAGCAACCCCTCTTTTAATTTAATTTGCAATAATCCTCGATAAACTGCCAAATTGTATCTTTATCTTCTTTTTCTACTTTCGCAAACATTACCCCGACTTCAAAATTATCATTACCCCGCTCGTGCAACCAGATGACTTTTCCCTCGCTTTCAATGACCTTTTCTGTTTCCGGCAATTTAAAAAATAACCGCACCCGGGTATTAAGCTTTATTTTGTCTTTTATAAGCAGTTTCATCCCCCCCCGACTAATATCACAACTTTTCGCCTGGTATTCTCGGCCCGGATCATTTAAAAAACTAATCCGAACATCTATTTCCAGAGCACACCTTATAAACTCTCTTTTTTCTTCCACTCTTTTTGCACATTCATATATGAATTTTGATAAGCGTTCTTTAACTTTAATGTCTCTATGGTGTAATCTTACGCCGGTCCGGAATTCATCTTTTATCCGGGGAAGCTGCCAGATAACTTCGCCTTCCAGAAAAAGGGCATCTGGATCATGGGGAAGCGCTATGGTTAGCTCTAAAACTGTTCCTTTATCAAGTTTCTCTTCCGCCTGAAAGCTGATTCCGATAAGGCTAAGGTCTTTAACCCAGACCTCCCTTGTCTGTCCAGAGTTTCTTTTAAGTTTGTATTTTATCTTTTTTAATCCGGCAACCCGGACAAATCGTCTGCGTTCTTTCAAATTCACGTCCTTTTTTAAAAAAATTATACTCTATTGTGTAAACCATAAAGCTTAAAAAATTTTCATCACAGCATCTGGTTATCCCTTATTCGCTTTCTCAAGAGTCGTGGCAATCCGCTCCAGCAAATCGAGGATAAGTTTTATTTTCTTTCTCATGAGTATCGGAAAATAAATCAAATACAAAGCAAGTCCGATCGCGACAATCGTCCAAATTATAATTAAAACCGTAATCACATTACTAGCCATCTCCGTCCCCTCCCTCACCAGCCGGAATCAGATCCACAAAAAAAACCGCTTGCTTTCTCCTTTTAAAACCCTCCCCAGTGTATTACCTCATCCAATTTACGGTTTTTTACCTGCTTAATCTCCTGTTTTGGCCAGCCAAGTGATATCAAACTAACCAATTTTAAATTTGCCGGGGCATTTAAAATCTTAGCTACTTCATCCACATAAGGTTTCTTATCTCCGGCCACCCAGCAACTTCCCAAACCTAAATCTGCGGCGGCAAGTAAAATATTTTCCGTAGCCGCACAACCATCTTCAAGATAATACTTAGTCTCACGGCAAAAGATGGCGATGACGGCTGCCGCTTCTTTTATAAAATGTCCATTTGAAGCGATCTGACCAAGCCTCTCTAAAATCTCTCGTTTCGTAACAACCACAAATTCCCACGGCTCAACCGCTCTTGCTGACGGCGCCCGCCGGCCCTGGTCAACAAGTTTTTCTAAAAGCTCTTTATCAATTGGCGAATCCTGATATTCTCTGACACTGACCCTTTTGGATATCACATCAAATGTTTCCATTTTTACCTCCTTCAATGAGCAGATAATTTATGAATTTTCCAAAAATTCATAAATTATAGGCCTTTGGCCGTCTGCGAATTGAACCCCCACACCAAGTTCACAACTTACTTTGGTGTAATATATTCATCAACTTTATTATAAGCTCTACTTCGCCGACCCCACATCACCGTAAAAATTGGTGTGGGGGTCAAATTCAGCCAGTAGACTTACATTCACTAATCGTTCTGTACGTCACGGCTTCATTTGACTAACGCTTAGGGGCATGAAACAAAACCGCGACAATCATCACACTGGTGAAGAATACAAAATTAACAATATTAAACGTCTTCCACACAATATCACTTGATTTTAATCCCGCCGGCAACATCGCTAATAAACACCCCCAAACTCCCAATACCCAGTAAAGACTTATATCTTTAGATGACTTCCTCTTGATCATCCGTACAATAAGCGGGATATTCCATAATGGCAATATTATCGCGGCAACCAAAGCAACTTGGGTAAGCATATCTGGCTCCTTAAATAAAACGGCTTAAATCAGGTTATTGTCTTTAAGCCAAACTCTTTTTTTACTTCTATCTTGGCATCAATGAAATCTCGATGGGCAAGACCAAAAAGACCGGATATCTTTCTTATAATTTGAAGCTCTTTTTCATCAAGCTCCTTGTCGGCACAAGCGACCCGAAAAAGGATTTTTATGATTGAAATTTTAACTTCGTACTTCAGATTTTCACTTATTTCATGCGTAAAACGATAAAGGTCTATTCTTTCATCAGCAGCCCTTTCGATCGAACTTATAACATAAGGAATATCTTCTTCCGGAATTTTACTATAGGTCAGAAGTATCTTCTTTATACTTTCCGCTTCGGCGCGCATAAACTTTTCATCCGCCTCGGCCACAACCCATAACAAAACACCTAACGCAATTTTATCATCTATTTCTTTTATCTTTGACTCGTCCGGTTTATCCTTCCATACCGAAGCAATCACTCTTTCCCGGAACTGGTTCAAAAATCCAGCCATAAACAACCACCTCTCAAATCACGCAGCTTAAGACACAAGTCTTCTTCCTTGTTTCATTATTCTTCCCATTACCTAATTCTTTATATTATAACAACAAACCACTGCCCACTCAATTATTTAATAATCCTCCTGATCGCGATTAGCTATTGCTGTCGGCCCTTCGTCTGCTTCTATAATTCGGAATCCGCTTCAGATATATAATGCCAATCCCCATAAATGGGATAAAACAAAGTAAGGCAATACGATAGCCGATCGCCCCTAAATCAGAAAGGAGTAATAATATTAATCCCCAAATTATCGGCCCGGCTATTCCCGAAGCATAGACCACAAGATTAAACAGACCAAACACCTCCCCGGCTTTTTCGCGGGGCATGATATTTATGATCAAGGCCCGGGAAACAACCCACGTCGACCCTAAGCTTATTCCGGCCAACGCGCCGATCCCCCAATGAAATGGAGGCTTTAATATGCCGCCGCCCAAAAGGCTAATAATCCAAAGATAGAATACTCCGGTCATTGCCCGCCGATAACCAATAATGTCGCTGATGATGCCGGAAAAAATACTGCCGAGAAGAGCAAAAACCGTACAAAAGGCAATAAAATTTATTATCTCTACATCCGTTAATCCATAAACCTTTGTTGCGTAAATAGACATAAAAAGCATAATTACATGGACAACACACAATCCGAAAAATGCCGCCTTCAAAAACTGTCTGACCTCAGCAAATTCTGTGGTCTCAAAAAGGGACATCTTTAATCTTTTAAATATTTCAACGATCCTTTTTTTATCAAGGAAATATTTTACGGATATATTTTTTTGCGCTGGTTTGTCCTTAACAAAGATTAAACAGGGTAAAGAAAATATAAAAAATAAAATACCGGTTAATAAAAATGTCGCCTGGTATCCTTTTTCCACAATTATCGGCTTGAAAAGGAGTAAGGCAATGATCGCGCCGCAGTAGCCAAACATTTTTCCCAATCCGGAAACAAAACCAACCTTATCTTTTGGGCAAATGTTGAGCATAAGGGCATTATAAAAAATTATTGCCTCCTGACAACCAAGGTTGGCAATCCCAAAAAATATTAACGCCCACCAGATGCTCTGGGTAAACCCCAAAAGCATGGTAAATACAATACAGAGAAGGGTAAAACAGATGAGCGCCGGCCGGTGTCGGCCTTTTACATCGGCGATGGTGCCGAGGATCGGGGCGAGCATAGCGACAAAAAATGTGGAGATTCCAAATGCCAGACTGTAAAAAATCTCCGGCGCCCCTTTATCTAATGTTAACCAGCGGACAAAATACAAGGAAACCACGTTTAAGGCAAAAAACTGGTTTGCAAGATCATACGATGCCCACGATAAGATTAGAAAGCTTTTCCGTGAATTACCTGTGTCTGGCAAATTTTTTGTTATCTCCATTTGTTATAAGCTTATTATAGCAAATCCTGCTTCAATTTAAATGAGATAAAATTGCCGGCGGGATAAATATGCGGGGAAAAATTATATCCTTATCTTAACAAAAGCAAAGATTGATGCCGGAACTATCTTTCTACTCCAGCCACACACCCGTAACTTTATATCTCCTACCTCGTCGGGAAATCGTAAGCTTGATTAAAATGTCATCTTTGCTTTTCTCAAACGTCCCTTTCCAAAGCACAATAATTGTTCCTCCGCGGTGCAAACTACCGATATATTCCCGGGAAAGATAGGGGCCTAATTGTCTATTCATATAACGTGCGGTTTTGAAAAATTTAGTTCTGGCGCCCGTTATTTTTAAATACCGGACAAAATCCCTTGAATACATTAAATAATTATCAAATCTAAATCCGTCGAGGATATTATCCATGATCGGTTCGGCAACTTTTCTGATCTGCTTATCTGTTCTGAGCGCTGCATCCGCCGCGGCGGGGACAATTAACACTCCTAAAAGCATCAGCGTAATTATAATTTTAAGCTTTTTCATTTTTCCCCCTTTTTTTAATCTGCACAGCACTTAGGCTTTCCTTGGACTACAATAATTATACAACAAATTCCGGCAAAAATTAACTATTAATTATCCAACGCGCAGACAAATTTTTATAACGCGGTAATAGACCTTATCGCTCTTTCGATCTTTTTTTCAATCCCTCTTTCCATAAAACCAGGCAGCATTTTTTTCACTTTTCGCTTAAAATCAGATTCCAGCCACTTAAAATTAATCGAGTTATACAATCCTGATAATTGAAAATCAAAATTGAGGGTAGATATTTTCCGATCCATCAACCCCAGCAAAAGCTTAAACTTTGGCGAGCTGTTCAATAGTTTTCGCGCTAAGCCAAGCGAAAGTTTGCCGGAAACAAGTTCATTTTTCTCCAAGCTAAAAACTCCCGCCAGCTGCACTTCTTCCGCATCCAGACTTATTTTATTCAAAGCAGCCATCTCGTCGGTAACTGTAAATTCAGCAAAGATTCTTTTAAAACTCACTTTTTTCAGTGCCGGGATACGGAAAAAATCAGAAAGCCAGCCAAAAAACTGTAAGTTATCTAAATATCCATCCTTGATTTCCATGACCCCTTTGAGTCTTGACTCGGGATAGTTTCCGTAATTTATTTTACAGGCAAATTTACCGTAAATCCGCTCTTCAAGTCTAGCAGGCAATTTGCGGTAATATCTAAATAAAGGACGCAGCAGAGAATCAAGCTCGTGCATATTAACCGCTTCCACTGCCAAATTAAAGTTTGTCTTAAGCGGTAGATACGCTAAATCTATTGCCGCGTAGCCCTTTAAAAACCCATCGTAAATCTCAGAGTTAAATTTAACAAATTTAACTCTTTTATTTAAAACATTAAATAAGGCATCGAAATTTTCAAGAAAAACCGTATATAAGTCATGATCAGACTTATAGGCAAAGGATACCCCGGTCGCAAACAATTTTATCCGGCCATCAGGAGAAAAACCAAAAGATGCGTTTTTTAATACGGCCTCGATAGCCTGAGGTATTTTTTCCTTCCCCGCTACTTTCAAAAAACCGATTTTAAACTTTCCGTTAAACTTTTTTCCTTTTAATTGTCCGATGATCTTTCCGTCAAATCTTTTTGGATTTTCTGCCCGAACCGAAACCGGTTGATCAGGAAAAGTAGAAATATTTAGAGCGATTAAGGTTTTCCCGACAAAAGCAATATCTCCATCTAAACCAATCGGGATATTGTTCAAATAGAAGTTCATCTTGTCGATCCTGATCTTTTGCGAGGCAAATTCAACAACACACTTTATGCCCAGAATGTTTAATCCGCCGGGAGATATCCCCAGCCCCTTAGGAATTCGACCATATAACATCAACTTTTTAATCTTATTTATAAATTCAATCCCCGGCCGCGCGGGGGAAGAAGTGTAGAAAAAATTCTTAAACGTTGAGGTGCCTTTTAGTTTTAAGACATTTTTTCTTAAATTGCCTTTAAATGCTGCCCGGAAATCACCTTTTTCAAAATTCAGCAATCCAATCTCTATTCCTTCGTTTATAATGGATCCATAAAAATTGTATTTTAAAGCATTCTTCTTTGATTTTTTTAAATCATCTCTTATCGTTAAACGGCACAAATCAATCAAGCCAGAGCTTGATATAAAACGCCCCGGACCAATCTTTATTTTGATATCGCTTTTAATTGTGGTTAGGATATTCCCTTTGCGGTCTAAAATAAAAGCGGCATCTTCGATCACAATTCTTAAGGGTCTATTTTTTGCCAGGAGATTAATCACCTTTATAATGCCCTCGATATTCTCTTTTAAAAAGAAGGGGTATTTAAAAAAATCGATTTTGGGCTTGACAAAATAAATCTTTGAAATTGTAATATTTTTATTGCTGATAAGTTCTTTTATGGAAAATACGAGCGTTATCCTCTTAATGAAAAGCGGGGGATATGCAAAACCTGAATCATTACTGAAAATGGAGGTATTTTTTAGAATTATAAAACAGGGAGGAAAATAATAGATGCTTTCAATGGATATTTTTTGGTTTAAACAGCTACTTATGTGTTGTTCTATCTTTTCTTTGTGCAGAGAAAAAAATGTTGTTGCGACAAAAAACGCAACAAGAAAAAGCAATATTATGACGGTAAGAGATACTGAAAAAATAAACGCCCTAGTAATATATTTTTTCAAACAACTCCCCATCCCTATAGAAGTCCACGCGCTCGATAAAATATTGTGCTTTATACCGCGTGCCCAGTGGAGATAAATAATTATTTTCTTTGCTTTCGCTGAACAAAAGACTTAGTTGCTTAAATTCAATAATCTTTTTCTTGAGATCGTAGACAATTTCGTCATCTTTTAATCGCTGTCTTATTTTTAAAAGATATACCAAAACAAAAGGCAGGGCTTTCGAATCCGGGCTATTTTCGATGTATCCAATAAAAGCCTCTTCCGCGTCATAATAATCATTTAACGAAAAATAATATTCACCGGTGGCAAAAAGCGCGTCTTTATAGAATTTGGAGGTTGAGGAAAATTTAAGCAGCGAGTGAAAATGCATAAACGCAGCATGCTTTTGGCCATACCTGGCGGCTTCAGTTGCATCGCGGTATAACTCCCGATCCCCTTTGGCAAAGCTAACCTGCGAAAGCAGAAAAATCGCTAATCCGACAATAAACCTGAGTCCAAACTTTTCTAACTTCAATTATACCCCCTTTGGTAGGATAGTTCTAAAAAATTATTATATCAAATTGTAAGTTAAGAATAAAGAAATTTTGCAATTAGCCTAAGACTAATCTATATTATTACGCCGTCAGTTCCGATAAAACTTTTTGATGAATTTCAAGATCGCTTTTTGTGTGGAGCACGAACCTGATTCTTTTATCCGGGTCTAACTGCCCAACCATATCAATAATTGTTTTAAAAGCGACCCGGGCGGCTTCCGCTTTGGGATAACCAAAGACCCCGGTAGAAATTGCCGGAAATGCGATTGAATCTATCTTGTTTTCCTGCATAATTTTTAGCGCATTGCGATAGCAATTCGCAAGGAGCAGATCCGAAGGTTTATCCTTTCCATAAATTGGTCCCAGACAATGAATCACATACTGGTTAGGAAGATTATGTCCACTGGTCATAACCGCCTCGCCGGGCTTGATCGGCGCCCATTTTCGACATTCCACGGCAAGTCCCGGCCCCGCCGCAATGTGGATCGCCCCGGCAACTCCTCCGCCGGGTAAAAGTTGAGCATTTGCGGCATTAACAACTGCCCGGCAATCTTTCTGCGCCGCAATATCTCCGACAATACATTCAATCGTTATACGACCAATCTGTCTTTCCAAAACCCCATCTCTTTGTTCTACACGAGGCTTAAAAATTCCTCGGTATTTTAAAGCTCTTATTTTTATTTTATTCAAACCATAGTCCGGTGACTAAATATCTATCCCCGCGTTTTGATACCGATAGTTTGATCAATATTTCATCTTTTGATTTATCAAAAATTCCTTTCCAGAAAATAACACTCATCTCGCCCCTCTTCAGAAATCCGAGATACTCTCGGTATAAATAATCCCCAACCCAATTCTGAATCTGCTCATCAATTTCATGAAATCGTTGTTCAGAAACTATCTCTTTAAGGGTCGCATCGAAATCCCGCACATACTTCTTATAATCATCAGTTGCTAAACCCTCAAGAATATTATCCAATAACGGACTGGCAATCTCCTCTACCTCTTCATTTGTTCTCCCAATTACATCAGCAAATACTGGAGAAATCGTAAAAATTACGACCATGATTACTACTATATAGCTGATGAACTTCATGATCACCCCCTTTTCCCGTTTTTATTAATAACCTGACCACGATTACTTTAAATTGTTATCATCCTCAACAACATACTCTTCTAATCTTAACTCATTTACCAAGTGTCCGTCAAAGGAAAAATTATTACCCTTTAAGCGCGGTCTTTCGGCACACAAAATCTCCAGCCTTTTAGCGTATCTTTTTGATCCGTTCTATTTTTGCCCGACGAAAGGTGATCGTGCCAACAGAATTACCCATCATAATCTCTAAGACAATCCGCGCATCGGTTTCTTCTTTTATTCTTCCCCGGACAATACTACCGTTTTTCAAAAAAATCATCACATCGGCAACCCAGGAATGTTCCGGCGCCAATGAAGCCGCGGGTATTTGACGCATTTTTTTTCGCTCGACATTAATAAAATTTACACTTGGCAGAAATTGCTCTGCTTTTTTTAAATCATTTTCCGCCGCTTCCCTTTGCCCTAATTTTTCGTAGACTTGCGCGCGGACATAATACGCCCGTTGCGCCGTCGGGTTATTTTTAATAACCCGATCAAGCAAAGCCTTGGCCTGTTGATACTCGCCCAATCCATTGTAAGCTTGGGCTAAACGTTCTAAGGCAAAATCATCAGAATCCCGGGCTTTGACATTCTTTATCTCTTTTTTATATTCGCTCTGGGCATCTTCTTTCCTCCCGGTCACCTCATAAATACCCGCAAGATCATTATGGATATTCGGATAATCCGGAGCAACATTTACAATCTGTTTATATAATCCAAGGGCTTCATCAATTTCTTCATTATCGCGCAGCGTACTGGCCAAGCCGTAAGAAATATGCAGATTGTCCGGATCGAGCTTTTGTGCTTTTTTTAAAAAGCGCAAGGCTAATGCATGTTTCTCTAAATGCATATAACAAAGACCTAAGTTATTGAAGAGCGAAGCCTCCTCGACTCCTAATTCTACGGCTTTTTTATAATTGACAATCGCCTCTTTTAATTCATTCCGGGAGGAATATATAATACCCAGCGCTTTATAGGCGGGAGCAAAATCCGAATCTAATCCTAAAACGGCGTTTAAATCTGCAATCGCCTTCTCCGTATCCCCGGCATTATAATAAACAACCGCTTGATTAAACAAGGCGATCACTTGCTGGGAATGCACTATTTTTAAATCATCATTGATATCGACATTGCTCCGGAGAGATTCCATCTTTTTCAGACAGGACAGAGCTTGCGTATAGTTGCCTTGTTTCTTATAAATATCCGCAAGCTCCTCATAAGCCGGGATATACTGCGGATCGAGCATTAGCGCTTTTTTATATTCAATTATTGCCGCATCATCCAACCCCTCATCTGCATACATACAAGCTAGATTATAGTGGCCGGATACGCTCGGCTTAATTTTTAATGACTTTTTAAGCAAAAAAATCGCCCTTTCTTTCTCCCCGCTTTTGTAAACTTCCAGAGCTTTGTTGTTCAAAAAAACGGCGATTTTTCCGGCAAGTACAAAGTAAGCCATAAGTCCGAGGATGGCGATGATTATTATTTTTACAAGTATTTTATTAAAAATCACTTTATTTTTATATTTAATACTCTCTTTATTTATAGCCGTAAATTACTTTCTTTTAAATCGCTTTTCCAGCTCGGCCTCGCTTATTTTAATTAGCGTCGGCCGGCCGTGCGGACAGGTATAAGGAGCATTTGTCTTCCAGAGCCGCTTAAGGAGCGAAGTTATTTGTTCCGCGGAAAGTTTTTCGTTGGCGCGCACGGCCGCATGGCAAGCGATGGGGGCCAGAAGCTGAACAACCCTTTTTTCTATATCCACGCTCAAACTTAGCTCCGCAATTTCCGCAATCATATTTTCAAACATCGTACTGATATTGACCTTATCTAAAACTGCCGGGTAGGAATGTACGGCAAACGTTTGCTCGCCAAATTCTTCGATATCAAAGCCTAACTCTTGGAATAAACTAATATTCTCACGCATCAGTAACATTTGAGCTTTATTAAAATTCAAGGTCACCGGAAGAAGTAATTTTTGTTTTTCTACCGCCTTCTTCTTAAAACTTGCTAAGAGCTCATCAAACAATACCCGTTCATGCGCAGCATGCTGGTCAACAATAATCATACCATCTTTCTCCGGCACTACAATATATGTATTTTTTAATTGCAGATAATTGCCCAGCAACTTTCCTTTGAACTTTGACTCCTCTTCCCAAAGCGAAGGAAGTTTATCATCTTTAACCGAGACCCCAGAGAGCTCTTTATCGATTAATTCCGGAGCATAGCTTCTAGAAAAGGATTCTGTTGTTTTTGGCATGTAATCACTGCGCCGCGGCGGATGTTCTACATCTTGGGCAAATGCTAATTTCGGCAGGCCTTCTTTCGCCGTCAGGGTATCCTTCATAAGTTTAACCAATATATCATGTAATACATTCCCCTCCCGAAATCTTATTTCTCGTTTAGTCGGATGGACATTAACGTCTATCAATTCCGGCGGTGTTTCGATAAAGATAAGCACCGGAGGAAATTGCTTTTCCAGCAAAAAGGTATGATACCCCTGAGTGATGGCATGGAATATTGTTTTATCTATTACCGGGCGCTGATTAACAAAAATATACTGATTCTTGCGATTCGTCTGACCAAAGCCGGCTTTTGAAATAAAACCATTGATTTTTAAGGGGGCGATTTCAAAGGATATCGGGATAAGCTGCTCGGCTATCTCCTCACCCAGTAAGACCTTAATTCTATCTAAGCGGTTGCGGCTGCGGTCAAGATTAATAATCTCCTCATCATTGTTTATCAGTTTAAATGAAACTTGCGAGTAAGATAACGATAATTCGGTAATAATTTTGATGATGTGAAACATTTCCGTGGCTTTACTTTTCAAAAATTTTAATCGTGCCGGCGTGTTAAAAAATAGATTGCGTACCTCCACCGTTGTGCCTGCGGTACGTGCGGTCTGGATCATATCTTTAAATACCCCACCTTCAATCTTGAGCGTCCAGGCCGTAGTTTCAGATTGACCGCAAGACGTAATCGTCAATAAAGTTACAGCGCTGATACTAGCCAAGGCTTCACCGCGAAAACCCAGTGTATCAATGTCACTTAAGTCCGCAGCACTGGTTATCTTGCTTGTCGCATGCCGCTGAGGAGCAAGCTTCAAATCATCCGCATGCATTCCCCGGCCATTATCGATAACTTTTATCATTTTGCATCCGGCATCGGAAATTATGACCTCGATCGAGGTGCTTGCCGCATCAAGTGAATTTTCAACAAGCTCTTTGACCACCGAAGCCGGGCGTTCTACGACTTCCCCGGCAGCTATCTTATCCGCTAAATCTTTAGGTAGAATTTTAATTTCGTTCATTTTATCCATAGTTTGCGCAATTATTCTTGCTTGTTTTGCCGCGGCAACTCTTCTTTCCACTTATTGATCAGGTTTAAGGCATCCAGAGGGGTAAGTCGATCAACATCCAGGGAACGAATTTTCCCGACAATTTTGTTTTCCTGCTGTTGAAATAATTCCGGCTGAATCTCTTTTTTATCTTTCTTGTCCCGGTCGGACTTAACCAGGCTGGGAATTCCCTCATTTGAAATACTGTTTATCTCCAGATTACTCAATATCTCCCGCGCCCGGGCGATCACCTCCCGCGGTAAGCCGGCGAGCCTGCCGACATGTATTCCATAGGAATGATCTGCTGCCCCTTTAATCAATTTATAAAGAAATATTACCTCACTATTCCATTCCCGCACCGCCACATTATAATTTTTTACGCCTTTAAGCGTTAATTCCAGCTCCGCCAGTTCATGATAATGGGTAGCAAACAATGTTTTTGGTTTTGTCTGGCCATCTTTATGCAGATACTCAGCCGTAGCCCAGGCAATACTCAAGCCGTCAAAAGTGCTCGTTCCCCGTCCAATCTCATCCAGGATAATCAGGCTGCGCGAAGTAGCATTATTAAGAATATTAGCTGTCTCACTCATCTCCATCATAAACGTACTCATTCCTGAGCTGATATCATCCGCCGCCCCAACTCGGGTAAAAATCCGGTCAACAATTCCAATTTCCGCACTCGTCGCCGGAACAAAACTTCCGATCTGAGCCATCAGGACAATTAAAGCGACCTGCCGGATATAAGTGGATTTACCGGCCATATTGGGCCCGGTAATAATCAAAATCTGATTTTGTTCACGGTCAAGAAAAGTATTGTTCGGAATAAATTTCCCCCGGCTGAGCAAATTTTCCAAAACCGGATGCCGGCCCTCCTTAATATTAATAACTAAATCATTGAAAAGTAAAGGTCGGCAATAATTATTCCGGGCTGCGGCTTCGGCCAGGCTATTAAGAACATCCAGCATCGCAATTAAAGCCGCACTCCTCTGAATAGAAACAAGCTCATCCAAAACCGCCTCGCGTACATTTAAAAACAACTGGTATTCCAGCTCGATAACCTTTTCCTGGGCCGAAAGAATATTTTCCTCCTGCTCTTTCAGTGCCGGAGTAATAAAACGCTCAGCATTCACCATCGTCTGTTTACGGATATAATCTGAAGGGACTAAATGTAAATTTGCCTTGGTTATTTCGATATAGTAACCAAATATCCTATTATATTTTATCTTTAACGATGAGATCCCAGTCCGTTTTATTTCCTGCTGCTGCAAAGCGGCAATCCATCCCCGACCGCCCTCAGCAACTTCCAGTAAGCTATCCAATTCTTTATTAAACCCGCGCTTTATCATTCCCCCTTCGCGTACGGATAACGGTGCATCCGGCCGAATCGCCCGATCCACCAGCTCGACTAATTCTTCTTGATTGCACATTGTGTCTTTAATATAGATGAGCAATTCACTTTTCGTATCTTTTAAGCGATTTTTAAGTTGCGGGATAATTTTTAAAGATTGATTAAGACTAAATATATCACGACCATTAGCAACACCCAGACTTATCCGGCTTAAAAGTCTTTCGATATCGACAATATTTTTTAAGGTCTCTCTTAAGTTCCCTCTTAAAAACTGATTTTTATGCAATTCTTCTACTGATTCAAGACGTTTATTTATCTGGTCTAAATCCAGTAACGGCTGCTGAATCCATTGCACAATAAGCCGCTTGCCCATCGGCACCTGGGTGAAATCAAGTTCTCCGAGCAAGGTTGCTTTCTTGTCTTGGCCCATTGTCCGCACAAGTTCCAGGTTACGTTGAGCAGCGCTATCCAGAATCATAAATTTATTTAAAAAGTAAGGTGATATCTTATTGATATGATGAAGCTGCGTCTTCTGGGTATTTTCTATGTAGCGCAGGATTGCTCCGGCGGCACAAATCGCCAGTCTCATGTTTTCACAGCCAAAACCTTTTAAGCTCTGAACCTTAAAATGAGAAATGAGTTTATCCTGCGCGCTAGTAAAATCAAAATTCCAATCCTCAATATCGCTAAGCGCTGCATTTGTCCGCTGCTTTATTTTAAGAGTAAGCTCGCTATTTTTTTTAAGCCCGGCCGAAAGCAGCAATTCTGCCGGCTCTAACCGGCTAAGTTCACTAAGCATCTTTTCCCGGGATTCAAGCTCGGTTATTCTAAATTCACCGGTCGATAAATCAACCAGCGCCAATCCGTATTCCTGCGGAGATTGCTGATAAAGACTAACCAGATAATTATTCTGCACTGTCGTTAGAACATTCTGAGTGATTAAGGTTCCCGGGGTAATAACCCGGACTATTTCTCTTCGGACAATACCTTTCGCCAGCTTGGGATCTTCAACCTGTTCACAAATAGCCACCTTTTGCTCCTGCCTGATTAGACGAGCGATATAATTCTCAGCAGCATGGTAGGGAATCCCGCACATCGGCACGCGATTATTTTTGCCAGCTTCACGCGAGGTAAGGGTAAGGCCTAAAATAGAGGAGGCGATCTTTGCGTCATCAAAAAACATCTCATAAAAATCACCAAGACGAAAAAAAAGAATCGCATCCTGATATTCCCGCTTTATCTTGAGGTATTGATTCATCATCGGAGTTGAATCAGTATTACAATCTTGTATCTTTATCATTATTCTTTCTACTCCCTACTCTCTACGCTTACCAGCCGCTGTCCCAATTCAAAGGCGGCTTGCAAGATATCCGGATGCTTTAAAATCCTGCCCTTTTCATCTATCCCGGGACAAAAAAGCTCTTCCTGGTAATCAACATCGATCGTCGCAAAAAAGTTCCTAACAATCGAGCGGGCATTATCAAAAAAATCATCCCTTCTTGAGGCCTCAACACAGATGAACGCCCCGGGCTTTTTTTGTGTCCGCGGCTTATTTTTTAGCATGAATTTTGCCCGCCACAAGCACTGAAAACGATCGATCATCATTTTTGTCTGCGCACTCAAACTACCAAAAAATATCGGTGCTGCCAAAATAAAGACATTTGATTGTTCGATTTTGTCATATACCTGCTGCATATCGTCTTTGATCCGGCAACGACCACTATCGTCGAGATTTTCATGTTCCTGACATGGGCAGAATTTAAGCCTGTTTAAGACGATCTTCTCTGTTTTTGCCCCCCGGCTCTTGGCCCCGGCTAGAGCTTTATCCAGCAGGAGATCCGAATTCCCACCGAGTCGCGGACTCCCCAACACCCCCAGCACATACAAGTCTTTCATTTCACCTCTCCGATATCCGCTCGAAAACAAATCATAATTTTAGAGATTATTCTTTATTTTTCCGGAATTGCTGGCAATTAAACTTACGAGTTGTGCAAATAACATACAGTTTATTTTCGTTTTAAACGGGGTAAATTTATACAGGCTGGACAATATATAGAGGTATTTTACAAGCTATCCCTGGCAGTGTCAATAACAAGTTTCTTTCTTTAGCTATTTTGCCTTATTTATTTTGATTTAATATATAAATATAAGGATATTTCCTAAAGGTAGAAAAAGGAGCAGAACAAATACTAAAAAGGTGTGGTTTTAGAAGGCCTTAAGGGGCAGAGGGGAATTTATTCCTTGCGCAGATTAAAAGATAGGATCTTCAAACTCTCTCTATATTTAGTTACGGTGCGCCTTGCAATCATCATCCCCTGAGTTTTAAAAATTGAGGCAATACGTTTATCACTAAGTGGATTTTTTTTGTCTTCTTTTTCAATACATTCTTGTATTCTTCGTTTCACGCTTCGATCGGAAACGATTTTTCCATCATTTGTTTTTAACTTACCGGCAAAAAAATCCTTCATCGGAAACATCCGGTCAAAAATCCAGGCATATTTATTGGAAACAACCCTACTTACAGTCGCCTCACTTACAGAAAGCTGCTCTGCGGTCTGCTTTAAGGTTAGCGGCTTTACCGCAATATCCCCATTTTTTAAAAAATCCTTTTGTTCCTCAACAAGATATTCACAGACCCGGCCAATCGTTTTTTTCCTCTGATTCAGAGAGTCGATTACCCACCGCGCATCAGAAACTTTTTCTTTGACATAGTCTATTGTCTCTTTAGGCACATTTTTATTTTTTAAGATACTCTTATAATAACGGTTTATACTAAGTTTCAGTAGATCCTCTTCATTTACTTCAACATTGTAGGTACCATTATTCTTATTCAGAAAAACATCCGCTTCAATCACCGAAATAGCTTCTTGCCCTCCATAAGCTACTGCTGGTTTTGGAGTAAGGTATGATATTCTTTTTTTAGCCAGCTCAATTTCTTTAAGGGACACAGAGAGAGCCTTTGCAATTTTACTAAAATAACCTTTCTCTAAATCTTCCAAATGCAAGTAAACTATTCTATGCAACGTGGTATCTCCTTTGCCGCTTGCGAGCAACTGGATTAGTAATGATTCTTTTAGATCTCTTGCTCCGATTCCTATCGGGTCAAAACTTCTTACCAACCTTAGCGCTCTTTTAAAACTTTCCCCATCCGCAGCAATTTTTTCACGCATTTCTTCTAAATCCATATTCAAAAAACCATCATCATCCAGATTACCGATTATAAATTCACCGATTCGCTTTTCCTCTTTATCCCTGGCTAATACTTCTAACTGCCAATGCAGGTGTTCATACAAGCTTTCTTTTTTTGTAATCAAGCTTTCCAGATAATGCCTTTTCTCTTCACTAATCCGATAAAGATTTGCCGGTGTTCCGGTAGATAAATTTTGTTCTCGTATATCCTCATCGATAAGCAGGGAAATTTTTTCATCTAGTTCAATCTCATCTTCGCTGGGTGATATTTCCTGGGCTTCTGCTTCAAGTAGCGGATTCTGCTCTAACTCTGCACGGACAAACATTCTTAAATTCATGATATTCAACTGCAGCACATGTATGCTTAAGAGCATCTTCGGAGCAAGCATCATCTTCTGAATGCTCTCCGGCGCCATATCCATCGGCATAGCAATCCTCCCTAAAAACAAACCGAACTTGCGCTTACCAAACGCAAAAGTGCGGTCTTATTCAGTCAAGTTTATTGATCGGAAACAGGCAAGCTTCTCTCAATCCCCCAGGATAGCGGGCGGGGTTCATATATTCTATTGCTCATATTTGCATAACTGCGGCAATGCTTACATCTTTTCGGTCGATATTTGATCCCTCTTTTGATATAAAAACTCCATTCTCTTTTTGTAAAGACAAAACTGTTGCCACATTCCGAGCAAAACAATATTTTATACCTAAGAGCCATGTTCAACCTCACCTCCCTCACTAATGACCATACTTCCGCCCCCGGAGCGGAAGCATGGTCATTAACTGCTTGTTTCATGTAAGCCAATAATTTCATGTTGCAGAGTCTGTTTCTCGCTTTCTTTTATCCGCGAGTTGCTATCTTTTCTTAACACGTCTTCGATATTCCTCTTTATATCTAAAAGATCAAACGGCTTTTCAAGATAAGCATGTGCGCCCAGGTGAGCACTAATCTTTTTACTCTTTTCCGTAGCAAAGCCGGTAATATGTATAACCCCTATATTTTTATTCTTCCTTTTTATCTGTTTTAATACCTTTAACCCATCGATAAATCCCGGCATCTTTATATCAACAATCGCAACACTTACATCATTTTTCTCAATCCGCTCCAAAGCTTCTTTCCCATTAGCCGCCAAAAGCGTATTGTAGCCGCGGCCTTCTAAAAACTTATGCAATAGGTCCCGCACAACCTCATCATCATCGACAATCAGAATATCTATATTCTTTGTCCTTACTTTTCTCTTTTCAGGCATATTCAAAACCTGAGTGCTCGGTCTATATTCCGGAACAATCTCTTTTAACTTATTAAGCAAGCCCGGCATATTCCCTTCCCAAACAATATCTTCCAATGCTTTTATATCTTCAAATATATCGCGATTTACTTTTTCTTTTGGCTGAACAATAAATAATTTTTCATTTGCTGTTTTTATTAACTTCTCATCGACCGCAAAAAGCGCCTCATACATCTTCTCCCCCGGCCTTAATCCCGTAAACTTTATCTCAATATCCTTATCTGGGTTAAGCCCGGAAAGCTCAATCAAACTTTTTGCTAAATCCAGTATCTTTATCTGTCTTCCCATTTCCAAAATAAATATCTCTCCGCCTTCGCCCATAAACCCCGCTTCCAGAACAAGCCCGGCAGCTTCTGGTATCGTCATAAAATATCTTTTTATTTCTGGATGCGTAATCGTAACCGGTCCTCCTTTTTCTATTTGTTTTTTAAACGTCGGGACAACACTCCCTTCACTCCCGATCACATTGCCAAACCTTACCGCCATGAATTTCGTTCCGTTGGTTCTGGCAATATTAGATAAATACATCTCGCTCACTTTTTTCGAGACTCCCATAAGGCTTGTCGGCTCAACCGCTTTGTCTGTAGAAAGCATGATAAATCTCTCGACCCCAGATTTTATAGCTTCTTCAACGATTACTTTTGTTCCAAAAACATTATTTTTGATTGCCTCCATCGAATTGGTCTCCATAAGCGGCACATGCTTATGCGCTGCGGCATGAAAAATAATCTCTGGTTTATATCTTTCAAAAATCTCTTTCACTCTTGCTCTATCGCATATATCACCAACCACGGCAACCTTATTGACTTTTTTAAAAAGCTGCCCTAGTTCCAAATCAATATAAAATAAAGCATTCTCTGCTTTTTCAAACAGGACTAGTTCAGCTATTGATAATCTCCCCAGTTGCCGGCAGAGCTCAGAACCAATCGAGCCCCCAGCACCGGTAATAAGCACTCTTTTGCCCTTAATATAACCTGCAATTTGGTGTGTGTTTAAAATAACTTCGTCTCTTTTAAGAAAGTCTTCGAATTTTATCTCCCGCAACTCTTTGACCTTAATCCTTCCATTAACCACATTGGAAATATCAGGAATTGTTCTGTATTTTGCCCCGCTTTTTACACAGCAACTTACAACATCGCGCATCTGGTCCGGCTTAAGCGTTGGCGCAGCAATAATAATCTCCTCGACATTTTTCCTATCAACAATGTCCGGGATATCCGACGTTGTGCCCAACACCATAACACCATGGATGCGCCTTTTATATTTTTCGGGGTTATCGTCTACAAGTCCAACTACCTCATAATTATGCTTATGCTGGTATATTATTTCTCTTAAAATCATTTCAGCGGCATCGCTCGCACCGACAATAAGGATTTTTTTACGGCGGCCATTTGTACGTCTACCCCGCCATCTGAAAGGCCGGCTAAGGCGAATAATAAATCTCGTCCCGCTCAAAGCAATTGTAAGTAGAAGCCAATCAATTACAAATATAGATCGCGGATATCCAGCGCCTGCGTATAATGCCATTGCTAAGGCCGTAATGAATATTGAGCTTAAAGTCGTAGCCTTAAGAATCTGGGTTAAATCTTTTATGCTTGCATATCGCCACATGCATTTATGAAGCTTAAAATAGTATAAGGCAGCTAATCTTATCGTTAATATCAAAGGTAACGTTTGTAACATCATATCCAAATATCTCTCCGGAGGCACCCCATCAAACCTTAAAAAATAGGCGGTCGCATAACAAAAGATAAAAGTAAATAGATCCACTACTAAAACTAAATTTTCCTTCCAACCTCTTTGGTGTTTATTTAAGGTGTTTGCGGTACTAACATTAACCTTCGTATCACATGTTGATGTTTGCATTTGACGAGAATAAAAACATATCCTTCTTATAGCGCAGCAAACTTTCTCAGCTGTTTCTGTGTCCATGTGTCCGTATAAAGGTAAGGCAAGCCCTCTTTCCGAGGCCTTCTCGGTAACCGGGAGCCTCTCTGCGTATTTAGCCCTTAATTCGAAATATGCCTTTTGCATATGGATCGGCGGATGAAAATATTTCTTTGTCTCGATATTTTCTGCTTTCAGCGCTTCACATAAATCATCCCTGCTTATTCCGAATAGTTTTTTATCTACGAATATTACCATGTAATTCCCTGATGCGGTATTTTCTAAAAGGACTTCCTGAAAGCTTAGGCCATCGATACCCCCCAAAAAAGCCTTATACAAAGCAATCAGTTCTCTCCTCGTTTTCAGACACTTCTCTATGTTCTTCAAATTCTTAAGCCCGACAAGGGCATGTAACTCACTCATTCTCGCGTTCAAACCGACGAACTCAATATTTTTGCCATCGATAGTCTTTCCGTAATCCCTGACTTGTCTTAAGAAACCCGCCAATTCCTCATCGTTAGTGGCAATTAACCCACCCTCTATAGCCGTCAAAACCTTTGTCGGGCTTAAGCTAAATATCTCACAATCTCCAAATCCGCCAGCTTTGATGCCTTTATACTCAGCCCCGAAGGCCTGAGCGCTATCAAAGATAAGTTTTAAATTATTTCTCTTGGCAATCTCTTCAAGCTCCTTGATCCTGGGTGGATTTCCGAATATATAGACAGGCATAATCGCTGAGGTTTTTGCAGTGATTTTTTCTTTTACCTTAGATACATCTATATTGTACGTTCCTTCTTCGCAGTCTACGAATACTGGCGTTATATTATTCCAGACTAAGGAATGGACTGTTGCCGTAAACGTAAAACTCGGGACAATTACCTCACCACTTAGTCCCAACCCTTTCACAGCAAGCATAAGCCCCGTAGTAGCATTTGCAACGGCTACCACCTGCCTCACCCCGAAATACTGAGCGCACTCTTTTTCAAATTGTCTTACATATTTAGACACAGTAACGTTGCCTGTAGAGAATATCTCCTGCATCTCGGAATCGATTTCAGTATGGTCAAACAATGTCGGTTTTATTATAGACACCTTCTCTTTAAATAAAGGCTCCCCACCAAAAATCGCTGGCTTATCCACGCAAACGTCAATATATTTGCCCACCTTAACCTCCTAAATCTTAAGTTTTATTTTTGGATAGTTATTGTTTGGGAAGCTAAAAGATTCGTTTTATCCGAATATGGTTTGAAAAATGTAACTCATATCTTTCCGGAAGCTGTAGTTTTCAACATACTCTCTATTCAATCTTACCTTACGCGGATAAATAACTTCAGAGTTGTACTTTTCAGGGTCATCCTGCTTAGCTAATAGTTCTTCTTCATTTCGGTATTCAAGAGTTGCCGGCCCTGTAATCCCCGGCCGAAGGGATAAAACTATTCTATTTTCTCCGGAGAGTTCATTAGCGAATCCAGGCACATCTGGCCTGGGGCCGACAAAGCTCATCTCTCCTTTTAGTACATTTATAAGCTGGGGAAGCTCATCAATCTTTACCTTACGAAAAAAACAACCTAATTTTGTTATGCGGGGGTCAGCGGATGTTGTAACATTAGTATTAAAAAACGCTTTCTCGCGCATTGTGCGGATTTTTATTACATTAAAAAGCTTTTCCATGCGGCCAACTCTTCCTTGAGTAAAAAACCCACTTTGCCGAGTATCAAAAGAAGCCAAAATATAAGCTATCAAAATGATCCAGCCAACGAAGAAAAGTCCCGCGAATGACACGACAACATCAAATCCTCGCTTTAAGAAGCGCTGGGGCCGCGACAAGCCCAGAGGAATGTCTAATTGTAAAGTATCAACCATTTACCACCAAACTTGCCGCCTTACCCATCCCTGCACCTCGTAGGTGCAAGTGGGGTTTGCAATGTTAAGGTGCGGGGTAAAATTCGGCCTTGCGCCGACTACATTAATTATTTTCATAATTTTCTTTTCTTAATAAATTAAATATCCCAACTAACAAACCCAACCCATAACTTAAATGTAAAGTTAAAAAAACTATTGGCATAACAAACACATATTTAAACCCATTCCTTATTGCCAACTTCAAACTAAAAAACAAATTACATAAAAAATAACTTCCCGCAATAACAAACCATATCGGTTTAACTATCCAGCTAATTAGTAATCCCAAAACAAAAAATAATGGCGCAAAGTGACGAAAAGATAAACTACCCGGAGTAATTTTTATTGTTTTTATATTCCAGAACCCATTCCTAAAATTCTGGATCCACAAATCTTTTAAATTCGACCGGCAATAATAGTAAGATTTGATCTCGGGAGTCAAAAATATCTTTCCCCCATTTTTTCTAATCCGAGAATTAAATTCAATATCCTGGTTGCGAATTAGCCGTTCATCAAAATATCCATATTTATCAAAAACTTTTTTTAGCCAACATCCAAGATATGCCGTATCAACTTCTCCTTCATAATTTGGATCGTGAAATTTGCCTCCACCTAATCCGAAATTAGAATTATGGGCTAAAGCAACCGCTTTAGAAATATAATTTTCCCCTTTTACTCTCATGGGACCACCGACATTATCAACTGCAGTCTTATTCAAACATTCCACACATTTAGAAATATAATCAGAAGCATATATTGAATGGGCATCCATTCGTACAATTATTTCGCCATTTGCCTTTTTTATCCCAGAGTTCAGCGCTTTGGAAACACTTTTGTCCGGATTATTTATTATTTTTATACTCGTGTGTTTTTGCGCATATTTATTCAAAATTTTACAAGTCCCATCATCAGAGACTCCATCAATTGCCAATATTTCAAACTCATCTTGAGGATAGTCCTGGGATAAAATTGAATCAAGACATCGACTAATGTATTTTTCTTCATTTCTTATGGGTAAAATTATAGACACATTCTTATACATTTTTAATTATTCGCTTCCTTTAAAAACTTATTTATTAATGACTTTTCAACGACCTCTTCCTTTCGAATATCCAACAGAAACTATGCCTATTTTCAGTAATATCGCTTTTATCTGGCGCATAAGAACCCTTCCAACTTTTAAATTCCTTATAAACCTTTGTGTCCCATCAAAAACAAATAAAAAATATGCTTTTATTTTTCCCTTAACACCCTGTCGCCTAAATAAATATGAATAATAATTTCTTCTAACGACCCTTTTAATCTTCGCTCCTTTAATCAGCGCTAACTGACGTTGGGCAACAGAAAGCTCCGGCGTTGCAAAAACAGGAATATTGCTTGAAGTTGAAATGTCATTAAGATAATGCTCGGGCGCTATGATAAAACGCTTTTCTTCTTTTATCTGCTTAAAAAGTTCTGTGCTTGGATACGGTATCAAATTATTAAAACTGACATTGTGAACCGGATATTTTTGGGCCAATTCAAAAGATTTCTCAATATCATTCATCGTTTCCCCTGGTGTTCCGATAACAAAATGCAAAGACACATCATATCCGAGATCTACTGCCTCTTCTATAGTCCGTTTTATCGTAGAAAGCGTTTCGCCTTTTTTAATATTTTTTAAAATTCGCTCACTTCCGCTTTCTACCCCAAAGGCTAAAGCTGAAAATCCCACATCCTTCATTCTTCGCAATAAATCTTTATTGACACGATCGGCGCGTAAACCGTTAATACACAATAGGTTCAAATTCTTAAAATTACGCTTTTCAATTTCATCGCAAATATCAAAGGTCCTTTCCATAGAAAATGTAAAGTTGTCATCTGCAAATCCAAATCTTTTCTGCCCTTGGGAGCACCAATACTCAAGTTCATCAACTATATTCTCAGGACTTCTAACTCGAACACTTTTCCCCATTGATGATTGGATATCACAGAAAATACATTTGTATGGGCACCCGCGAGAAGAAACAATAGGAATTGTCCTGCTGATATATCTTCCTAAATCAAATTTTTTATACCGCGGAAACGGTAATGAATCCAAGTCCTGAATTAGTGGTCTTGGCTCATTTAAAACAACTTCCTTACACTTTCTGTAAATCAGGCCTTTGATTTGGCTCAGTTCATCTCCTCTGCATAACTCTATGATCACTTCCTCTCCTTCTGTCTGAACGCCATAATTGATCTCATTGCACTCTTCTAGCACCCTGGACCCCATTGCAGCTATATGCGGCCCACCCGCCACAATGGGCGCATCTGACAATAATTTTATTTTCTTAGCCAAATCATAATGTGATTTATACCGAAAAGTCATCATCGATATAGCAATCAGTGAAGGTTCGAAAGCTTTTATTTTTCGTTTTAAACTATGCTTGCCATAATCGAGTTCCATATCAAACACATCATACTCAAATCCTTCTTGATCCAAAATCTCTGCAATATACCCAAGGCCTGCCCTCAAGGCAGCTCTCTCTGTTGACCCAGGATACGCCGAATTCACAAGAAGAATTCGATCATAACGAAATTTTTGGCTTTTTCTTTTGCCATTATTCATCGCAAACACCCCTTATGGATTCTAATAACTGCCATTTTCTTTTATTTATAGGAAATTTTTCAATAACCAAATTTCTTGCCCTTTTACCATAATCATCCGGCATGTTTAACGCATATTTAATCTTTTCCGCGACATCCTCAGGCGTTAATTTATCCACATAACCTCCTGTATCTCCTACTACTTCCGGAATAGCTGCATTTCTTGAAACTACCGGAATGCATTCGCACAACATCGCCTCTGCTAAAGAACAGCCAAAACTTTCATGAACAGAAACCTGGACATATACTTTGGACTTACTACATAAATCAACCAATTCCTTGCCGTAAATTCCTCCTAAAAATTCAACGTTTTTAGAAGATATACCTTTCAGTTCTTGAAGTGTCCCGTCTTTATCAGGGCCAATTAATAAAAACTGTGTGTCTGGCAAAAACTTAGCTGAATCTATAAATAATCTCAGCCCTTTTTTAATTTCTGTCTCTTTACTTACTGAACCAATAGTTATCACGATATTTTCCTTTTTAACATTTGGCATTTTCTTAAAGAAATCAGCAGAAAAACCATGATAAACCATTTTTGTTCTTTTGGGGTCGGCTTTTGTATTTAGCAATGTTTCTTTTTCATTGAATTTCGATACCGATAATACCAAATCCGCATATCTAAAAACAAATAACGGACACCATTTTTTCCACCAAAAAGAAAACATTCCATAACCGATTTCCGGCACACAGGCAACATCATCCCCACCGGCTACAACTATTGATTTTTTTCTCAATAACTTTGAAAATAAAACTGCCCAAAAAGCATGCAATTTGCCAAACCAGGAAAATGTAATATCTGCCCACTGTGCTCCTCGCCATAGATCCATTACATTCCTTGATCCTTTAAAATGGACTTCTTTAACATCAAACTTTTCTCTCAAAACATTTAAATCTTTTTCAACAAAAGATTGCAATCCTTGGTAAATAAAAAGCACTTTTTTCATTTTTTCTAAATTCTATTCTTTTCCATGTAATCGCTTATTATTTTAATTTTTTTCCTAGCAGCAGAATCCGTGGAATTTTCCATCGCTGTTTGCACTAATTTATTATCACTATTTTTTTTCGCATTTTTATTTAAAATCGCGGTTATATATCCCTCGAATTCTTCTTTTGTGTCACTTACTGATATAACCTCTTTTAGCTTGTTCATTTCTTTTAAATTAGTAGAAACAACCGGTTTTTTTTGTGCTAGATACTGATATATCTTATTGGGATGAACAGAATCGGTATATTCATTAATAAGATAAGGAAGCAAACAAACCTCTATCCCTTTCTGATAAAATGGAAGCTGCTCATATGGTTTGCGGCCAAGAAAATAAACGTTAGATAATTTTTTTAGGTTTTGGAGATCTTTGCTCTCTCTGAATTTTCTTCCTCCGTTTACATCTCCTATTAAAAGAATTGACCATCCTGAATTTCTCTGGGCCAAATAATTTAATAAACTAATATCAACAATTTCATTTATATTACCGATCAAACCAATACGGGGCTGAGGAACAGCTTTAAGATCTTCTGGAAGATCAATACTTGTTTTACTTACCTGCATAAAAAAGTTTACATCTGCCGAGTTCGGTATATAGTATGTGGCGGGATTTAGTTTTTTCTTCTCACGATACAAAGCATCCGCAGTAGTAAAAACAATATTTGCTTTTCTTAATAGTTTCTTTTCAGCATTAAATAATGATTCTTTTGATTTTTGAGATATCCTAGGGTGTTTTTCATATGCATCATAGCAATCAAAACAAATAGCATCTTCATCTAACGTATTCAAAGCACATATTTGCTGTGGACAAGTAATAAAGCTCACTACTTGATTGCCTTTAAATACCTTTTTAATTCTTTTAAATGAATGTTTGAGAAAAAAATTATTCAACCAACCGAAAAACCCAGAGTAATATGCCATTCTATAGGGAACCGGCATAAACGGCCTGAAGAAAAATACGTTTTTCTCTTTCCCTTCCTTCCTTTGTTTTCTCATAAGCCATTTGAAAAATATATTTACTTGCACAATAGCGTGAAAAATAGTTACCGGTGGCTCTATGCATACTACTTTGCAGTATTTTGATAACGCCTCAATGTGCGGTCTTCTGTGGTCAAGCTCCCATTCTGAATCCAAAAAATGCACGATGGTCATTTTATTATTTTGCTTTTTATTTTCAGTTGCGTTATCAAAAATCTGAGTCCTTGAAAACCTCCCTAAAATAGCAATCAGACTACATAGTGATGCAAAAAACCACTTGATTAATTTCGCTGCGAAAACTTTTATTCCGTTCTTCTTCATGAAACGCAAGGCAAGAAGAACTATCAGTACAGGGTAACGAAGTAAATAATATTTCATGATTTCTGATTCCGCACTGTTGCCCAGCTGGATTAACTCTGTGTCATCCAAATTAGTCATGTTTATTACCATATATTTCCAATTGGTTTCCAGTAAATATTTCCGTATATCTTTAATGTATCCATGGGTAACGGCATAATCATAAAGTTCAGTGCCTGGAATCGGACCTGCAAAATTGAAGTGTGGAATTATTCCAGTTTGTTTACAAAAATCGATTGAATTTTTAATTGTCTCCCGCGTTTCACCGGGCATACCTACAATAAAATACCCCAGGGGAACTATGCCTGATTTACGCGTTAATCTGATTATCTTTTTTGCAGCTTCAAGCGATATTTGCTTTTTCATTTCGGTTATTATTTTAGAATTGCCTGACTCTATACCATAGGAAATGTTCGTGCAGCCAGCTTTACGCATTTGTTTTAACATCTTTTCATCCATAAGATTAACGCGGCCATTACAAGACCAGTTAATGTCCACTTTTTCCGCCTGTAATAACTCGCAAAATTCAATAACACGTTTTCTGTTAAGCACAAAAGTATCGTCTCTAATTGTAAATGATTTGATATTGTATTTTTTCTTGAGCATTAAAACTTCCTGCAAGATATTTTCAGCGCTGCGTCCTCGGAATGTATGTCCAAAGATCCCTGTAAAGCAGAACGTGCACTGATACGAACACCCGCGGGAGCTTATAATGTCCATCTGTGGATATGCCCCTCCCTCACTGTGAAGATATAGTTCCATTGGGAATAAATGCCAAGCAGGGAATGGCAGTTCGTCAAGATTAACAAATTCTTTTCTATTAAGCGTATAAATAATTTTATTATCCTGTTTAAAACAAATACCTTTAACTCTATCCAACTCTTGTCCCTTGGAAAGCACTTTTAAAAGTTCAACAACAATAATCTCCCCTTCACCCAATACAGCAATATCTGCCCGGCTATCAGTCAAAACAATTTCCGGAACAGCAGTAGGCAGTCCTCCCCCTAACACAATAGGAACGTTAGGGTTAATTAGCTTCAGCTTTTCACAAATTCTTAGGACATCCTTTAGGTTGATAATCATGGCTGTAATACCAACGACATCATAAGAAAGACTTTTTAGCCCTGAAAAAAAATCTTTTTCTTCATGTTCTGAAGCATTCAAATCAAGCACATTCACTTGATGCCCATTCTTGATAAGAACTGAGGCAATATAGGCTACCCCCAAAGGGAAGGCCAATATTTCCTCCTCGGCATGCTTGGGATTAATTAATAACACTCTCATTTTATGCAACTTTTTTGTAACTCCCTGTGGAATAAATTCAAAGCAAATTTAGCCCGGCTATCCCAACTATTTTTTTTTAATACAAATAAACGCCTTCTCTCAGCTTCACTTCTATCCTGTTTAAGGCATCTTGCTATTGCCACAACAAACTGTTCCGGCTCATCCGCAATTTCTACAATATCTTCATATTGTAATACTTCCCGAATGGGTGTAGATACAACTGGGATTCCCGCACCTATATACTCATACAATTTGTAGGGACTAAAAGTATTAGTAAGCTCATTAACCTTGCTTATTATAATTCCCACATCAAATTCTCGGAGATAGTAGGGAAGTAATTTTGGTTCGCGCCATCCTAAAAAATATACGTTTGAAAGAGATTTCAATTTGTTAAATCTGGAAGAAATATTCGCCGCTACTCCACCTACAAACACAAAAGACCATTCGGACTGCAAGGACACTATTTTCTCCAAGAGCTCAAAGTTATCATAATCTTTTAAGCACCCGCAAAATCCTATTCTTGGTGTTGGAATCTTTTTAATATCATCGGCAAAAAAATTACAGAAATTTGGTTGTAAAGCAAATTTTGCACAATCTACCCCTTGAGGAAAATTATATGTTTGAGAGTTAACTTTTTTTAACCGCTCAGTATGTGAATAGCCAGCTGCTAAAATAATATTAACTTGTTCTGCAAGATTTTTCTCAACATCAACAATTCTCATATCTCGTTCAGATCGCCCTATAAGGCTAAATTCCTCAAGACAATCGTATACTATAACCTTCTCCGTCCTTACTATATCTATATAATCAATGTGATAAGGATGACTTAGCCAAACAACTTTAGGAACATTTTGTGAAAACCCATTTCTGTTAAAAACACGCTGCAATTGCCTCTTAATTTGCACTTTTGTAAAATTTTTTACAAAAACAATACGTCTGCCAATCACCAGATTAAAAAAAACCAGCGGCGTATAAATAAAAAAATTATCACTAATTCTTCTTTCTGCAGGCCTTAGTATATGTTTAAAAATCCTCACCGGATAACGCCAAAGATCCGCAAGCAAGGAAACATAATGCGTAACAACAAGGATCTTCCCTTTTTCCCGTAAATACTTTACTAAACTTTCGATGAGCGGCAAGCGATGTATTTCCGCAGCGCTTGATCCTTTTAATTCTTTAGCATTAACAAATATAATCAAATCAAATTTCATACGCTAAAGCTTTCATAATCCTGCAAAACAATAGACTCTACTTTCTTAAGGTCCTCTGGATAAGTAGCGTTAATATAATCTCCCTGATATTCAACAGCAGATATGTCTTCTCCGGCATTAATCATATTCTGAATTACGTCTGTTATTTCAACTTCACCACGAAGCTGCGAAGGTGGCGTTATCCGAATGTAATCAAACACCTGTTTATTAAAAAAATAATAGCCTAACCCACACCATTTATTCGGTAAATATTTCGGTTTCTCAACTACACTACTAAGAAATCTATTAACAGTTAGTTCCGCGGAATAACTACGTTTAATCGCTTCTGAATCTTCTGTCTTCCAGATTGCCACACCTTGTTCCATATCTTTAGGAAAGAAAAATTTACCGTTACAAAGACAATCACCCAATACTAAGATAAAATTGTCCTTTATATAGGGGAAGGCATAAGTAAGGGCATCTGCAATGCCCCGCAATTCTCTCTGTTCAACACAAACAGAATTCACCGGCAAATCCCGAACAAATTTGATCACGCTATCTTTTTGATAATTGACTACAAAAATAAAATCTTGTGTGTACAATCTCCAATAATTAACCACATGGTAAAGGATTGGATATCCTCCAGCAGTATTAAGAACCTTCGGAGTATTTACACTGGCCGGGAACATCCTCTTTCCCCTCCCTGCGCACAAAACAACACATTTTAAATCAGGATACTTGATCCATTTGTTATACATTTTTTCCTCCTCTCGATCCTAATTTATTTGTTATCAAGGCGTGCGCATCGCGTGCCCGCTCATTCCATGAATTACATTTGGTATAGTTCAGACGTTTCTCAACCTTTATATCGCTATCCTCCTTTAAGGCTTGTTCAAGCTGAAATAAATACTCCTCCGGGCTATTAGCCAAATATACTAAATCCGGAATATTTTGTGCACCACCTACGGGATAGGAAACAATTGGTTTTCCCGAAGCCAAATAGAGATATAATTTCATTGAACTTTTGATTTCATTGCCGCGATTAAATGGATAAAAAACAGTGCACACATCAAAATTGGCAAGATACGAAGGAATAGCATAAGCAGATTTACTTCCTAAAAAATACACATTGGACAATTTATATACTTCTCTATATTCTACTGTTTCATCTGACACTGGACCAACGAAAACAAAAGACCAGTTAGGGCGTTTTTTTACCAAAAATCTAATTAAAGAAAAACTGATATGTTTTCCTATAAGACCAATATATCCTATTATGGGCAATGGGATTTTTTCCATGTCGATTGGCAATGGCATTTCTGCCCCTTTCCGTATATGTTCGTAATCTACCCCATTAGGAATCAGATATGTATTATTAAGGTGCTTTTTTGCTTCAACTAAAACCTCCGAAGGCATAAATAGCAAATCAGCCTTTCGTGAAATAACTTCATCTTCCTGTTTTAATAACCGACGATAGTTCATATCGGAATGCTTCTCAGCGTAATCTTCACACAAGTTATAACAAATCAATCTTTCTCCGAACTTACCGATAAGATTGCTATTAAAATATGGATTGCTTATCCATAATACCACTGAGCTTACTTTCTTTTTTCGTAACATATAGTTACCCTGGAAAATTCTTAACCAATCCGTTAATTTACTGTTTACTGATCCAAAAATACTTTTGACATTGTACGGCAGAATTGCAAAAGACTGCAAAATAGTAATTTTCCCTTTCTTCTGTACAATGCCTTCTGAAAAGACTTGCCTCCAGGCAAATGTCGCGTATTGATCTGCGCGCCCCAAAACAAATTTTACCAAAGACGTCAACGGCAATACCGGCTGAATATATATAATATTCTCAATATCATCGAATTTTGCCAATCGAGACATTAGCGCATAGTCCCGGCGCTCATATTCATCCCATTGGTCACAAAATCCTAAAATTGTAAATCCCATATGACTAATATTTCATTCCATTCTATTCGAACAAAGTTAATATCTTTTTAATATGTTTCTTTGCATTAAAATCTTTAATTATTTTCTTTCTTGCGTTAGCTCCTAACCTTAACTGTAATTCTTCATCAGAAAGTAATCTTTCGATAGCTTTTGCGAGTTTTTCCGGGCTTTTGTCCTGAACAAGAATCCCATCTTTTTCGTTTTCAATAAGTTCCATAATATTCGGCATACAAGAACTTATCACCGGCAACTCCATCGCCATTGCTTCAGCTAAAACATTAGGAATGCCATCTCTATCGCCATCTTTAGCAATAATGCACGGCAAGACAAATATCTTGCTCTTACAGTAAATATTGATAATATCTTTCTGCTTCATCGAACTGCTTAGTTTTACATTATTTTCAACACCAAAATGAGCAATCATGTTCGTAAGTCTTTTAAAATCATTCCCATTTCCCACTATGTGACAATTTATTTCTAAACCTTTGTTTTTTAACAAAGTAGTGGCTTCAATTAGATACTTAAACCCTTTTTTCTCTACTAGTCTTCCAATTGATAAAATGTCTATTTCTGTTTGTTTTTTTTCTTTTTGAGATCTGAATTCCTCAACATCTACCCCATGATAAACAACTTCTATCTTATCTTTAAATCTATCCCCGAAACGTTCAACCACCAAATTCTTATTATACTTAACACAGTTGACCATAAACTTGCATGCTTCCAGCTTTTCTTTAAAATGATCAGCCTCGATATATATATCATGCGCATGGGCTGTAAAACTAAAGGAAATTTCTGTTAACCGCGATATAATCCGAGCTGCATCAGTTGCTGACCAGGCAAAATGAGCATGAATGTGTTTAATCCCGAAATCTTTTATTACTTTTGCGAAATATATACCCTCCCAGAAAACTTTTTTACCACCAAATTCCTTATTTTTAATCAAAAGCTTGAAGTACCCGGCAGGCTGGCGAAAGATAAAACACAAATGAGCTATTATTATTTTTGGCGAAAATATCGGGTCGGCATAAACTACTTTAATCATACTGCTCTCTATTGTTCTATCTCCTCCAGTCACCTTATGAATAGGAAATACTACCACATCAAGGCCTTCCTTCATCAATCCTTTTATTTCATTGATAATAAAAGACGGCTCTCCACCAGGAAAACTTCCTAAAATATATGCAATGGTTTTTCTACCTTTTAAACTCTTCTGTCTTTTTTTGCAAATCAATTCTTCGTATAACCTAGAAATATTCTCCGCATAAATCTTTCCTGTAAATCTTGAAATTACACTCTCACGTCCTTTTTTTGATATTTCATCCGCCATTTTCGGATTTTCAATAACTTCCAAAATCTTAACAGCTATAGCATCGGAATTTTTTGGTTCTACCAGAATACCATTAATGCCGTCTTCTATGATTTCGGGAACTCCACCAACATTGGTAGCTATTACTGGCAAACCGGAATACATCGCTTCAGAGACAGTTATACCAAAAGATTCCCTAAAAGAAGGCAAAACATAAATATCCATTGCCTGCATAAGATCTGGAACATCTTCTCTTTTATTGAGAAAACATACATCTACACCTAATTCTCTTGCCAATGTTTCCAGTCTGTTTTTTTCCGAACCATTACCAACAATGAGTCCTTTGATGTTGTCATATTTTCCCCCGACCTGCTTTAATGCCCTTAAGAAGTATTCATGCCCTTTATGTTCAACTACTCTACCAACTGTACCGATAACAATGTCTGAATTTGAAAAATTATAATCCTTTCTTATGTCTTTTTTATCCCTGTGCGCATCAAAACGTATTTCATCAATCGCATTGTTAATAACATAGCTTTTTGATAGATTGTGTCTTGCTTTTTCAAGCACCTTTCTTTGGGCTTGAGATACATAGATGATAGCGTCAGAAAACCAGTCTAAAAGCCTATCCACCACCACATATACTCTATTTTTCCAAATATTGTTTCCCCATAAATTAGATATAATGGCATGTTCCGATTTACAGATAATAGGATTTATCCCCGAAAAAATGGCAGCAAAACGTCCCCATATATTTGCCATTATTAAATGCGTATTTACTATATCTATATTTTCCGATCTTATTAATTCTATCAAATCTCTTATTTTTCTATAAAAATGTCTAAAACGATACTTCTTTAAAATTACGACTTTAAAACCGTTTTCCTTCAATACATCAGCTATCTCCCCACCTTCGTTTAAACAACAAAAAATTAGATCAATCTTGCTTCTATTAATATTCCTTGCGAGTACTAAAAGAAGGTTTTCAGCTCCCCCCATTGGTAATCGCTCGATTATATGAAGGATATTTATATTATTCATTTCGTAAAAAAACGTTTAATATGCGCCGCTTTAATCGATAAAAGTTGAACAACAAAACTTCTTTCTCTTCTAAAGAAATATTTAAACATGAGCTTTACTTTCTCTCGAAAAGTAAGATAAATTTTCCATATTATATTCCACTTTAGAAAATAACTAACACACCGCAGTTTCCATATCTGTTTACAAATACCGTGTTTATGTAGTCCGATTCTATTGCCTCTTTGAATGGTTTTATAATATTTGGTACTATCAATTCCTTTTTCTTTTAATGCAACATCAAGAATCAAACTTTCTTTATTTTCTTTTGCCCATACTCTTTTCTCATTATTAAAAATAAAATCTGGAAAATAAAAATTGCCTAGTCCATAAGCAACCAATGTTTTCCCGATTTTTTCAACAGGCTGAATAACATGAGCATGCGTACCCACAATTATATCTGCACCTGCACGAGAAAGAGCGCATGCTACATCACGCTGTCTTGGTGATGGGAAGCAGCAATAATCTAAACCCCAGTGTAATACTACAATACGTATATCAACTTTATTTTCTAAATTTCTTATATCACTTAAAGCCTGTTCTAAATCAAAAAAATTTAATCGTATTTTGCAATCATCGGGCAAGCATGGATTTGTATCTTTCGTAAGATAATTTAATACACCAATCTTAAAATCGTTCTTTTCAACAATCAAAGATTTGCTTGCTTCTTCACTTGAAAAACCTGCTCCTATATATTCTATATCATTATTTTTTAAAAAATCTGTCGTTCTTTTATACCCTTCTTCAAGCGAATCATATATATGATTATTTGCCAGACAAAGAATGCTAGGCCTGAGCTTTAATATATTCTCGAAAGTGTTCGGGACAGCTATAACTCTAGGCTTCTTAAGTAAATTCTCGTCTCCATTCCCCTGGAGGGGTGATTCTAAATTTCCAATTACCAGATCTGCAGATTTAAATAAATCAGGTATATCGTTAAAAATATTTGTCTCTCTATCACTATCATCTATCCCTTTAATTGGAGCTAAATCACCAAAAAAAATAATTCGTATTCCTTTATCCATTGAATTAACCTTTATTTTAATAGTCAGGTCCTGCTTGAGCGCGAATTAATTCTCTCTTACCAGAAGGTAATAAAGGTATCTCTGAAACAAATTTTATACTAATACTTGTGTCTCCAAAGTATTCTCTAAAATTCAAGATTAGCCTATCTATATCTTTTTGTTTTGGAAGTTTTTGACAAACAATATACCAGACAAGGGAACCTGAAAACTCTTGTACAACCTCAAAAACTTCTACATTAAAATTTTCATACCACCCGAACTCTTCAAGCAAATTGGCAAAAAATTCTCCATGCACTACTCTGCCATCTCTACCTTTTACCATCCCAAAGATGCGGCCTTTAACATAGTTCATAAGAGGCAGGCCTCTTCCACAACTACATGTTTCTTTTTTGAGACTACCTAAATCTCCGTTTGAATAGCGAATAAATGGCATAACAAAATTATCCAAATCAGTAACAATAATCTTTCCTCTTTGACCTTCGCTCAAAGTATTATTTCTTTCATCAAGTATTTCGATAATGCAATGCTCAAGGTTTATGTGGAGTCCGTTATGTTGCTCACATTCTGAGGATATGGCAAAACATTCGCCACCCGCATACTGGTCATAAACATCACATTTAAACTGTTCTTCTAAAAGTTTTCTTTCTCTTGCATAAAGAACTTCAGCCGTAGTTGTAACTGCCTTTGGACGAATATTATCAATTCCTTTTTCTTTGCAATATCGCGCCATGGTGACAATGACATTGACATAACCCCTCAAAATCTGTGGTTTACTACGAATAAGACGTTCGGCATAAAGAGCAAGCTCTTTTTCTCCTACCTTAAAAGCATCATACCTATCCCACGCCGGAACCAATGAATACTGTATCTTATCCGCCAATTTCTTATACCAAATCAGCTTTTCTTTATTCAAGAGAGGTATTCTCCAAAAATAAGCAAGCTTATCACCCCACTCATACCCTATCCATTTAAAAAACCTAAACATTGCCGCCCATGATAAATCTTGAGAAAGCGTATCTCTGTAAAATACAAGCGGTTCTCCAGTAGAACCTCCTGTACTAGCCGGAGCAAAGCGATCCCTATTTATATTATTTGCGGTAATTCCATCTGGAAAATGTTTGCGTATTATTTTTTTTGTTAAAATAGGAATTTTTGCTAAATCCACTGTCCTTTTTATATCTCTAGGATGTAACTTATTGTCCATAAACAGATTTCTATAATAAGGCACATTCTCGTAAGCGTGCTTGATTAGCTTTTTTAGTTTCTCATTTTGATAATTCTCGAGTTCTGCTTTAGACCACCATTGTGACTCTTCTAAAAAGTCATAATACTTCTCTACCTTTTCCCCGGAAGATTTGCAAATACGGATTTTCTTACTAATGAATGGATTTACCAACTCTGAATAAAACTTAATCTTGGTTATTTTGTTCCTGATGAACTTCATATATCATCTAACCTCTTATTATGTTCCAGATAATATTTTCTATTGCAAAAGACAATAAAATATTCATTTATAGATTTTTGATACTCTGCTCACCGCTAACCTTGATATATTCATAAAGAGCGAAAACAACAAAAGTATATATATTTTCCAATTGAGAATATTTAGTTTTATAGATTTTTTAATTTCTTTTATTGCCTCTTCATAACGTTTCTCTTCCACCAAATATCTACAACTCAAATAGGAGACCAAGGTTATTTTTTTTCGGGCATCTCGTCTGAAAAATTTTATTAGTGACGAATATCGTAAATATGTTTTCTCTAAGACTTTTTTTTGCATTTTAAGCAAAGCCACAATATCAGAAATGAGATTGCCAGAATGTCTTCTATGAAAAACTAATGCTTTATCAATATATTCCAGTTGAAAGCAACTTGATATTCTCAACCACATATCATAATCTTCACACGGTGATAATCCTCCATCAAATAGTCCTACTTTTGTAAAACATTGTTTTCTCAAGATAACACTAGTGGTAGGAATGAAATCTTGATAGAAAAGCTGCTTAAAAACAAACCCATTATATGGTCGATAATCATCAAAATACGTTCTCTGCATTCTCTTGCCATCAACTAAACGATAGCTGTTTGAATATACCAATCCAACATCTTTATTTGCCTCAAGTATCACTACTCCCATTTTTAGCCTCTCGGGCAACCAAAGATCGTCAGAATCAAGAAAGGCAATATATTCACCAACTGACTTTTCTATTCCAAAATTCCTTGCACTGCCCTGGCCACTATTAGTTTTATAAAAATACTTAACTTTATCTCCGTATTTTGAAATAAGTTCCCTTGTGTTATCGGTGGAACCATCATCAACTACAATAATCTCATAGTTTTTATAAGTTTGATTCAAAACGCTTTCTATGGCATAAGTAACTAACTTAGCTCTATTATAGGTGGGAATTATGATACTTACTTTTGGCATATCTCCTGCAACCCCCCATTAGAATAACATTCTATCGTCTTCCTGACAGAAAAATCCATATTAAATTTGTCAGTTACGCGTTCTCGGCCCATTCGCCCCATCTCTCTGGTTTTCTTCCCATTCTTGAGCAAATAGTTCAAAGCGTTAAAAATAGCTTTAGAATTTTTGGGAGGTATTATAAACCCTGTTTTTCCATTATCTACTAATTCAGGAATTCCGCCTACACTAGTTCCAATCACAGGCAGGCCATAGGACATAGCTTCAAGAACTGCATAAGGAGAATTTTCATAAGCAATTGAAGGTTGTATCAATACATCTGAAACTGAAAGAAATCTCGAAACATCTTTCCTATAGCCTGTAAAAACCACATAGCTTTGAAGTTTAAGCTTTTTGCTCAATTCAATCATTTCCTGAAGAAGGGGGCCATCCCCTAGCAAAAAACATGTAAAACATAAGTATTTTTCTTTCAATAATGACAAGGCATCTAATAAATACTCCTGCCCTTTCGTGCCATCAAAACGAGCAGTTACAATTAATATTTTTCTGTTGTCTTCAATCCTAAATTCTTCTTTTACCCTATCAGAACACCATTGATGTTCTAAACAAACAACTCCATATGAAATTTTTGTTATCAATTCCTGGGGAAAACCTCTTTTTTGCACAAGCGAATCTTTAACACTTTCGGTTGCCACTATGATTTTTCCGACACTCTTTGAAACAAGCTTATCTATAGCTCTTTCCAAAACGCTTATCCATTTATACCTTTCACGTGCAAGATTATGTATAGAAATTATAACTTTATCAACACCCACAAGCTTTGCCGCAAAAAGCGCCCCAATACATCCTTCAGCAGCTGGATAACCACCGTTATTTACATGAAGGATATTAATATCTTCTTTCTTAAAAACACCGTAGATCCGAAAAGTATTTATAAATATATATGCGCTTCTAAGAAACTGAAAATGTTTTACTCTTATTTCATTGGTAAACGTTTTAAGCTTTCTTATAATGAAATTGTTGTTTCCTTTGCTTAACTTAGGATACTCGGCATGTTTTGTTTTAATTATCTCTATTGAAATCTCTTTGTCTATTTTTTCTCTAAGGTGGACAAATATAATCTGGTTACAAAAACATTTAATATCATAACCCTTGCATTTCAGAGAATTAACGAGCTCGTAAAGATACTTTGAATCTCCGCCTACTGCTGTAGATTCGGCATAAAAAACCAATTTCTTTTTTCTATGGCAAGTGTTCATTTGTATTTTCTTTCTGCCTCAACAATACTTTATCATCATCGATACCTGTAACTTCGATATTGGCATTCAAATCCGCTACTCCTGCATATGAAAAATTCTCCGAAACGAATAGAAACGTTGCATTATCAATCACATCATGATATATGTTTTTCTCAAAATCCGTTACGTGAGTACCTATGTGATAAATACCTTTCAATAGATTGACCTTGAATTTGAACTCAACGGTAACACAAGTTCCCGCTTTAGCTTCTATATACTGTTTTCTTAAAAGATACTGTGAGCTATCATATACATATAATCTGTCATTGCGAAAAACGACAAAATTGAAATATACCTTTGCATCACCTCGAAAGATCGCTTTATACCGAAAACTTGCGGTGTCTCCCGGGTTAAAATGCGTAGTTAATCTACCTTCTGCATCAAAAAGCCTTGCATCACTTATTTTGACAAGTTCTTTTCTACTACCTTCTTTATCAGTAAAAAGAAAATTCTTCTTTTCTTCAGATATAATATCAAAATATCTGTCTATAGCTTCGGTTGTGCCTCCGTCTACAACTACGCTACCCTTTTTTAAAAGAAGTGTTCTTTTGCATAATTTCCTTATTGAATCTAAATTATGAGAAACAAATATAATCGTAACACCTTTATTTCTATACTCTTCCATTTTAGCAATACATTTTTCCTGAAATCCAAAATCTCCAACAGAAAGAACCTCGTCAATAAGTAAGATATCGGCATCAATATGAGAAGATACAGAAAACCCTAAACGAGCCTTCATTCCCGAAGAATAACGCTTTAAAGGGGTATCTAAAAATTCTCCTATTTCAGAAAAATCGACTATCTGTTTAAATCTTTTATCTATCTCTTTATTTTTCATCCCCATTATAGAACCATATAAATAGATGTTCTCCCTACCAGTAAGCTCTGGGTGAAAGCCAGCGGCCAATTCAATCATAGCAGCTATTTTTCCTTCCTTATGAACGTATCCCTTTGTTGGCAAGGTAATACCGGATAAGAGCTTTAATATCGTGCTCTTACCGGCTCCATTAGGGCCGATAATGCCTAAAATCTCCCCTTTTTTTAACTGGAAGGAGACATCTTTTAAGGCATAAAAATCTGAATCCTCTTGACCCTTTTTCTTATGGGTAAACAATCTAAAGATATCCTCTCGCAAAGTACGATACCCTCTCTGTCCCAGGGTATACTTTTTAGAAACGTTTTCTACTTTTATAGCTAATTGTTTTTCCATAATTAAATTATATCCGCGAAAGTGTTCTCCATCTTCTTGAAATATTTATATCCCAAATAAAATATTAACAGTGATACCAGCGTGGCAATTCCTAAATAACAAAAATCCGGCGGTTTAGCCTGGATTAATACCCTGCGGTAGCCATCAATAATCGGAGCCATTGGATTAAGCATATAGAAAGGTTTAATTCCAGCTGGAACAATGCTAATAGGATATATAATAGGACAAGCATACATTAAAAGCTGGATAAACAAAGGCAAAGCATACCTCACATCCCGGTAAAAAACATTTATAGCCGATAGAAAAAGAACAATTCCCAATGTGAAAATAATCTGAACTAAAAGAATAGGGAATACAAATAAAGCGTTAAAAGAAAGATGCACCTTAAAAACAAACATCAAAGCCACAAAAACAACAGCAGCAATACAAAAATCCACAAAAGCAGCCAATATTGAAGAAATAGGGAATATCTCCCTGGGAAAATACACTTTAGTAATAAGGTCTTTGTTATTCTGCAGGCTGGGAATAGCAAAAGAAAGTGATGTAGAGAAAAATGTCCAAGGCAAGAGAGCGCTATAAGCAAATATAGGATAAGGAATATCGTCACTAGAGATTTTGGCAAATTTAGAAAAAATAATTGTAAAAATAGCCATTAGAGATACAGGTTTAAGGACTGCCCACAATATTCCCATGATTGTCTGTTTATATTTAACCTTTATTTGGCGAATAGTTATATTAATTAGCAATTCTCGAAAATTATATATCTCTTTAAATTTTCTTAGCATATGTCAATTCCTTCTCGGTATTACAAAAACTGTTAATTTTTAGGGTTATTGCAATTAAAAGAAAAAATAGAAAACCTTTTGAAAAGTCAAGAAACATTCCCGAAGGTTTATTGTCTGAAGTGAAATAATGTTCTTCCCCCCCCATGCCAGCGCAAAGAAACGCTAAAAGTGCAACAAAAACACAAATGGCTATATTACCAAACTCATTCTTTTTATTCTGGCGTAATATTTGCAAGCATCTACCAAAAATAAATACTACAATCAATAAAAATAAAATTAAAGAAGGTAAACCAAAAAATACCGCGATAGACAAATATAAATTATGAGGATTAAGTATATAACCAAAATGGGGGAATGGAAGAGTAAACCAACTTGTTTGAGGCATATATAAAGCTACATACTTATCCCACATCTTATAACCAATTCCAAAAAACGGATAATCCCTTATCATATTAATGGTGCCGCACCAGGCCGTAAATCTATCATTATCCTGAAAAAATGTAACTGAGCTAATCGTGCTTATTATTCTCTGGAACCTAAAATCGCTACTAATGTTCAAAAAAACAATTACGCAAATCACAACTACTCCAAAACGAAAAACATTCTTTTGCCTCTCTTTATTTTTAATTGACAATACCACATAGAGCATACCTGAAACTATAGACGCAAAAATAGCTGTTCTTGTTTGGCTTAAGAAAATAACTAAACAGAAAAAAACTATGCCCGTCAATATAATAAACTTAAATCGCAAATATTTTCTATTCAACAATGTTACAAGAAATATAACTGCAATTATAGAATTAACTGCCATCCTGTAAATATTAAAAAGCACGAAGTTTTGCTCCAAAAAAAACTTTTCTCCTATTAAAAACCCATAGTTCTTATAGAAAAAATACATGCCTTGCAAAGTTGTAAAAAATAAGTATCCTATCATAGCCCATATCAATATATATACATCGTCTTTTTTTTTAATACTCATTAAAATAATTAAAAAGAACATGGTCGGGCAAAGTATTTCTAAAAAAACACCATTAAGACTCTTTATCGGCTGAGGGGAAAATGCGCAGGAAATTACTGTCGAAAAAACAAAAAGAAAAACTAATATTAACGGGTATTTTGTCACTCTCAGAAAAATTTCATTTTTTCGCATATTTAGAAAAGCTGCAAACAAAATACATGCCAACCATATTATCCGGGGAGTTAATGTAATATAAGCTAGTTCTATTCTTTCAATAAAAGTGCCTTGAAAATTATATTCAATAAATTTTACAAAAGGAAAAGTAAGCAACATAAGAACAACAGCTTGTGTTATTTTATTTTTAAAACATAAAAAAATCGAAGATACAAAAGAAATTAAACATGCCAGCCCGAACAAGGTATAAGTAATACTTATATTTGAACCAAGCCACAATAAAATCGGAGCAATAATAATCCCCAAGCAAATAACTGGCATCATCCATATTGACCGCAACACAGCCTTTGCCTCTGCCAGATTAAACAAAAAAAACCTAAAATTAGTACTCTTTAATAAAACAATCGGTACAAAAAAAAGAGCAATAAAAACCATTGCCTGCAATAATTTCCCAATTGAAAACGATTCTAAGAGCTTTAACCCCTGTCTTGCTCCTATAAATCCAATGGCAGATATGCAAATATAAAGAATTACGTTTTCTTTAATTCTTTCAGTAATTATCGTAAAGATTTTATTCATTAATATTCAACTTGGTTTAGTCATTGAGCGACAATCCATGTTCAACTTGAAAATTCTCAACCTTTTGCGCGTATTTAGGATCCATCTTAATAACATTATAAAATTGTTTCTTCGCCTCTTTTAACTTTTTTACATATGTAAGATGCACTGCGTACCAATAACGATAATAAGCATTATCAGGATCGTTTTTAAAGGCAATATTGTAATGCTCTTCCGTAAAGTCCCAAGATAAATCTTTACTATAAAAACTCGCATCAGCAATAGTAAAATGAATTTTCGCGTTATAAACATAAGTTTTTAAATACTTATTTGCAAAATCAATGGCAAATTTCAGGCCTTTTTCTTTTTCCAAAAGCCGAAAAGCCGCATAATCATTATCCTGCGTTTCAGGAAGAATCTCAAAAAGCTTTTCATAATCATTTTGATATTTAGAATATTCCTTTAATGCTTCTTCTATTAATTTCGGCTCAAGTTCAACAGCCTTTTTATAATCCTTGACTCCATTTTCAATATTCTCCTTTGTAGGATTACTAAACAGCCATAAGGCATAACTGCGGTAACGATAGGGATTATTCGGATTATAAAATATTGATTTCTCAAATTCTTCAATAGCCCTTTGATTATAATCCTCATCAGATAGCTTTGACACACTAAGCAGCTGTCCATAGCTCCAAGCTAAGGATTGGCGGTATTGAGAGTTTGTAGGATTAAGTTTTACAGCTTGCTTATATGCTGAATGAGCATTATCTAAATGGTTTTCCATGATAAACGGCGACTGGTTACTGCTGACTTGCTTAGCATAGAGTTTGCCTGCTTCATAATGATACGCAGCATTTAGGGGATCTAATTTCATAGCGATTAGCGTATAGCGAATAGCGAATATCAACTCTTGCTCTTTATCATTTGTTAACTGCGGCTTATTAACTGTAGCTTGACGAAAGTAATAGTCAGCAATCGCTGGCTTTATGCAAACAATAATAAATATGCCTGCCAATAGTACAGTTGCTGGATACAAGATAAACTTCGTATTGCGTAATGAGTATTGCGTATTGCGTAAAGAAAAAATGCCATCGTGTTTATAGTTAAGTATTCGGATGAATAAAGCTAATATAATTAAAAGCAAAATAGCATTTGCCGGAATATGAAGGTTAAAATCAGTAAAAGAGTGAATAAAAATGCTGGTTAGTGAGCCGAAAACACCTATGCACATGCCAATAACCCAGGGATTATGGCGGCTGTTGAACTGTTTAAAACCTTGGGCAAAAAACAAAATACCGCAAACAGCTGTTAGCAAAAACCCAATGATCCCGGTTTCTGAAAGTACTTGGAGAATATCCGAGTGAGCGTGAGTATAGTGTCTTGATATTATTTCTAAAGGCTGATATTTAGGAAAGATATCGTTAAAGGTGCCAAGGCCTGTGCCGAATATCGGATAGTCCTTTATTAGATTTAATGTGCCCTGCCAGATAGGAAATCTGCCGCCAAAATAGCGTGAGCTGATTTCAACTTTTATGCTTAAAACTCGCTCTACAACCGGTGTTGCTCCAAGCCAAGCAATAGTAAAAATAATTAGTATTATTACTGCAGATAAAACCCAACCTTTCCTCTTAAAAGACTTTCTTTGTGAGGTTAAAACTGCCATAAATAAGAGCGCCGCTATAAAGCTAAACATTCCTCCTCTGGACATAGTGAAGAATAAGGCCACAGACATTATGATTACACAGAAAAATAACAAAAAACGTATTGCGTATTGCGTATCGCGTCGTGCGTATTGAGCATCTCTGGCAAAAAAAACACCTAAACCCAAGGGGATAATCATTCCTAAGTATGCCGAAAAGTGATCACTATTAATAATGCCGCGAGGGGCTTTTACTCCAAAATAGCGGATTAGATAAAAAATGCTCATAAAAAATCCCATAGGTATAACTACTAATAGAATGCGCATTATTTGCTGTTTAGTTTTAATTGTATTTAAAGTAACGAAGAAAATTAAAGCGTAAGATATTATCTTAAAAAGTTCGGTTTTGGTAGCATTCCTATAGACCGAAGACCAAAGACCAAAGACCAAAGACTGATACTGGAAGAAGACATATCCGATAAACAAGAATATGAAAAGGGTAAGGGGAGTTTTGATGAATTCAAAAGTCCTATTCTTGAGCATTTTGAGTAGCCAAATAAAAGCCATAATCGCAGCAGTTACTTCAAAAACAGCAATCCCCCAAGATTCAATTGCCCCATAAGCAAGAGGAGTAAAGATTATCAAGAATATCAGGCACAACTCGATTATTGCATCGGATATCTTCATATATATTGTTCAGCAACTTTCCGTGCACAAAAATGCTCATTGTCTCGTTTCTTACTTCTCATCGATTTGTATCCTTTATTGTTAATGAAATATGAAATGCAGTAGCGAATGGTTTCGGACTCGCTGATCTTGTTTTTTTTAGCCAGTTGCTTAAGGACATCTACCTGCCAATAAGCTAATATGATTTGACAGCGTTTCATAATCTTCCTCCTTTACTCAGACTTCGTCCCTCTCACTCCCATTGCCACTTTGTGGCACACAGATAATCACAGATTTCTGCCCTTTCGGACTACACAGATTAGCACAGATTAATATCTGCGATTATCTGCAGTTTTTATCTGCGATTGTCTGCGTATTAGGCTGTATCGACGCAGTCGACATCGACAACGCATTTAACCGATGTCCTGATTGCATCGACTGAAATTACAAGTTCTGTGTTATTCTTTCTTTTTTCAGTAATAAATCCTTCAAATCCCCTTAAAGGTCCTTTTTTGATTACTACCCGATCCCCTGTTTTTAAATAAGGACAGGGATCGATTTTTAGTTCATTTGCGATTAAGATTTTCAAGGAATCTATTACGCAGTCGTCGATGGGGATATATCGCCTGTTAAAATTGACAATTTTTACCACTCCATCTTGAGAAACTATTGCTCGTTTATCGTATAAAGAGAACCGTGCAAAACAGTAACTTTTAAAAAGCGGCTCTTCGATTATCTTTGTCCTGTCTGACCATCTTTTTTTAAGTGTAATTTTAGGAGTAAAAGCTTCAATTCCTTTTTTGAGCAGCTCAGCTTCCACAAACTTCTCGTGGCGTGATTTGGTATACAAAACATACCACATTTTTATATCAGGAGTAGATTCTTGTTTAAACATCATGTTTTTCATTCATTCTTTTTAGGTCGAAAATTATTCTCTCGACAGTATGCTTCCGGCCATTTTCAAATTCAATTTTCTCTAATTTTTCTATAACTTCTTCTAATCCCTGTCCGTTGGTGTTTATCTCCATGATCTTATCTAACTCACTCTTTTTAAACCGGCGATGGCCGCCAGGGGTACGAAAAGATTTTATCAATTTTTTCTTTTCCCAATTCCTTAAGGTTAATGGGAATACACCTAAATATTCGGCTGCTTCTGATATGGGAAAAATCTTATCCATCAACTGCCATCCTCCTAACACCAGATAACTTCAGGTTGCAGATGTAGAAATATCTTGGTCTATTATCTGCGGTTTGATATCTTTGGTCTGTATATTTCGTCTCCTTTTGGCATCTTGGCCGTAATAATGGTAATACTTATGGTAATAATAGTAGTAATTGCCATGATGGGCCTTTATCCCATTAAGGATAGTTCCTAAATTCCTTGCCTTTACATGTGACAATAGTTCTTTAACTCTTAAGCCAACTGTCACAAGTGCCTTTCCACTGCGCGCCACACAAATAAGAGAGTCAACCATATCTGCCAGAATAACAGCGTCCGTAACACTAATAACCGGAGAGGAATCAATGATTACAAAATCAAACTTATTTTTTAAATCAGCGAGTAGTTCTTTCATTCTTTCGCAACTTATAATCTCAGCCGGGTTACGGGGAATTTTGCCACTGGTTATAATTTTGAGATTTTCAACTTCTGTATCCTTAATTATTGAGTCAAGGTCAGCTGCTCCCTGTAAATATTCAGAAACCCCTGGCTCCCGATTTAAGTTATATATTCTGTCCAGTTGAGGTTTTCTTAAATCACAATCTAAAACAACTACTCTGTTTTGTCTCTGAGACAAGGTTAACGCTAAGTTAGAAACAGTTATGGTTTTGCCTGCTTGCGGCTCGGCACTGGTTACAATTATACTTTTTGTACCATCTTGCTCCGCTATTAACTGGCAAATTTCAGTACGAATAGCTCGGTATGATTCGGCGATAACAGAATGAGGCTCTAACAATACTAATTTATCCCGTTTTAAAGAGTTCTTTTCTTCTATATCGGGGATTGTACCAAGAAAATTAGTTCCTAATATTTCTTTTATGTCCTCAGGTGTTTTTATTGTTGTATCTAAATAATCAACAAAAAATGCTAAACCTGTTCCCCCAACTGTACCAACAAGAAACGCTAAAATGATATTCAACTTTACCCTTGGTCTTATTGGTCGTTCTGGTACTTCCGCTCTGTCTATAATACTTATATTATTGACATCTAAGGTGCTCGAGATGTCTATCTCTTTTGCCCGCGACAAAAGAGTCTCATACATCCGTTTATTTGATTGGAGTTCCCTTTCCAATGTTCTGTATTGCATAGTCTTGTCGCCTAGTTTAGTATCTTCCAACCCCTGGATTTTACTCTTGAGTGAGTTTATTTGGGCCTTAAGCTCAATTATTTTGGGATGAGCATTAGTGTATCTTTGAGAATAACTAGCAAAAAGAGCCTGCGATTTAGCATATTCGGCTTTTATATCTTCAATCGCCGCTTTTCCGGTCATCTCCGGCAGAATGCTTATATTGTGTTCTTCTCTATGTTTCTGTAGTGTCCATTCCGCGTCTCTTAGTTTTTGTCTCTGTTCTTCTATTTTCGTTGAAAGCCACTGGGCAGCCGCATTAGAGGTGTTAATGTTTCTTTCAAGATTATTTTTAATATATTCATCTGCAAGTGTATTAGCTATTCTTGCTGCCATTTCAGGAGCTGTGCTTTCTGCACTTATTTTAACTAACCGGCTGTTCTTCACTGGTTGCACTTTTATAGCTTTTAGTAGTTTTTCTACCGAATCAGTTCCTTTATGAGGATTATCGGATTTTAGGCCAACTGATTGGGCTACTTTCGCCAGAAGGGACTTACTTTTTATCAACTTGTATTGTGTTTCATAGTAATCTTTATAAGCGTAATAGTCGCTTGTGCCCATTGGTGAGACTTCCTGGACCGAGATCACTCGCGGACTTTTGCGTTCGATCAAGAGGGTAAGAGTGGATTCATATATTGGAGTCTGTTTGAGCGTGCCGATAATAACCGTTGTAACCAGTACCGTGAAAAATGTGATTATAATCCAACGACGGCGCAGGATTACCTGTATATAATCTTGGAGATGAACTTCTTTTCCTATCATCTTGTTGTCCTCCTTCTATTTGCGATTTTTTATAAAAATATTCGCTTCCCGTTTGAATTTTTATGCATTTTTATCAATAATTATTAATTTCTAAATTTTTGGAAAAAAAATAATATAATTATACAGATTTATTATTCGATTACATATATTTTGTATGGTAATCAGTGTAATCCTTTCACAATCGGTGTAATCATAGGTTTAAAACATGCTTTCTGGGACAAACACTATATCACCACGCCTTAAAGGGATATCTTTTGCTTTCTCTCCCCGCTTATTTATATTTGCCACGCGCACACGAATTGTCTCTTCCTTGCCATTTTCTGTACGCATAATTTTGACATTATTGCGGGCAGCAATTTTTGTAAAACCTCCTGCTAAGCTTATTGCTTCTATAACCGTAAGCTCTCCTTTTAAAGGATAAGAACCAGGTTTTCTAACTTGTCCAGACACAGTAATCGGACTGTATTCTTTTATAAATATATTAACCTGTGGATTTTTTAAATATTTTTTGAGCATCTGTTCTATTGTCAGTTTCAAGGTTGCCACAGACATCCCTTCTGTTTTTACCTGTCCGATCAAGGGAAAAGAAAAATATCCATCTGATGATACTCTTACTGTTCGATTAAGCTCATTCTCCCTATACACAGTAATATTTAAAACATCATCTGGACCAATAAGGTAATCGCCTTGGGCTTGAATTTCTCTTGAGATCAGCAAGGATAAAAAACAAATAGCTATCAATATGAAATATGTGATTAAATTTTTTTTCAATTTTCTTTCCTTTTACATCATCAATAAAACCTTTGCTGAAATTCTGTTGTCCTCATAGTCAAATGTGGAAAACTTGGAATCTCGTTGCTTATATTCATACTCGGCGCCGATAAACATCCATTCCTTCATTTCATAGCGTAATCCGATACTTATATCGTAAATGTTATCTTTTCTCTTTGCTGTTAGCGAGCCTTCTGTGGTCTGGTCAGGATATTGATTGAGCTGATAAAATCCTCCGCTCAACAGAAACAGCTTTTCCCAAATTTGATGATCGAGTTTTAATCCAATTTTATTGTTTATGTAATAACTGTTGGTCCTATACGTTGATTCTACCGAACCCCTTTCGCCATAAATATCTAAAGCGCTGCGTTCCTGTAATTCATAGGTAAGATTTGCGAGCGTTGTAAATCCTTCAAAATCATCCTTACTCGCTTGATCATAATCTGTGGATTTAAAGCCGACCTTAACTACTCCCGTCAACTTTGACATTAACTCTCCCTTTAAACCAAGACGCCCTTGATTATAGTCAGAATCACTGTTAGTAGTCGTTACATCATATTCAATCGTGCCATAATCATATTCGCCAAAAATAGAGGTCTTAGGAAAAAGCTGGTAATAAGCAGTTACCGTAATAATATGGGTATACTTATCTAAGCTATTGAGGTTATCATAATCGTCCCTTATATTTCTGTATCCGACATCAAAACGGATTTCCTCTCCTTTATACCCACCAATCAATTTGATTGAATTTTGAAGACGCTCTTCTAATGCGGTTAATTCTGTATTTGGAGGGACACCTGTTCTTCTCAAATCATCACTTATTTTCAAAAATAGATCATTAGCAAAATTAAAATCAGTCTTTGCGCTTAAAGTATGATCCAACCTGTTCTGATCAGTTTCATCCCCGTAGGAAATAATATCCGCGGAATATTTAGCCTTTAAAATAAAATCGTCTTCTCGTGCCGGAGATAAAGGTAGTTTTAAGCCAATGCCTAAAACTGTCGAGGTTATCCAATCCTCGTTTTCCTGATTATCAGGCTCAAGAAAAATATTATCGTCATATATTTGCTCAATAGTTGCGAAAGGGTTGATCTCTAAAGTCCCAATATGAATGTTTCCCGCAGCTTGAGCTAACCCACAAGAACCAAAAATAACAATAAGCAAAACTCCTACACCTAAAAACACACGCATCTGGCGCATTATCAACCTCCTTTTCTTTTTAAACTACTAACTTTCTGTTTCGTCTGCTACAGTTATGGTCTGTGCGGGCTTCCTTCTGGTACTTCCGGTTCCGTCGGCTCATCTTCAGGGATATCGTCGAGCTCATCTGCCTCATCTTCGCCAAATGTCTGAATTTTGCCAAGGATAAATCCTGAAATATTAACTGACTTTCCCTTTGCCAGCGTCATCTTCTCACCATTTGTTGATACCACTTCAATTTCTCCAGAGAGGCATTCAACGTTAACCTCTCTTGTTTTAGAAGCGACACTTATTTGAGCCATTGCATTCTTCGGTATCAAAGCGATAACCCCAATCGTCATTGTTTCGATTGTTCCCTTAAGGCTCTTAACTTCCACATTACCTGCTCTTTTATCCAGTCTAAGCATAGCTACTTGCATCAGTTTGATTGTTGTCGTTGTATTTCCGGTAACAACATCGACCTGGCCGTTAACCACCTTAAATCTTGCGTTGTCTCTATCGAGAGATGCGATAATCCTGTCTCCTTTTTCTACAGTGGCTACGGAATCAGCAACAACAACTTGCACAAATCCATCTAAACAGGTGATATCAAGCGCTCCCTCCAAAACCTCAATAATTGAACCCGATGGGATTCTCGGCAAAGGATCCCCTTTTTCCACACTTATGATTGTGCCATCAGGCTTTGTTATTTTTACTGATCTGCTTCGATATACTATTACTGATTGTGCCATCACATTACTTTGAAAAAAACAAAGTAATACAACCATGCACATCAATACCATACCTGCCTTCTTACCATAAAACATTGTTTTTTCCTTTCCTTTCAAGAGCTCAGATTGCTCTATTACGCACAACAGTTTTAATATATTCACTATCAAACGGTTTCGGGATATACTCCGCGGCTTTTTTCTCCAGCACTTTTACCCTGGTGAAAAAATCTCCGTAAGCACTGATAATAACAATCGGCAAGTTTTCATAACATCTTTTTAACGTATCAAGTGTTATCTCACCCCCTATTCCCGGCATTTTCAAATCAAGAAATATCAACCCGATATTTTCAACTCCCTCTTTTGCAACAACAGCTAAGCAGTTTTCACCAGTATCGGCACTAATCACTTCATATCCCTCTCTCGATAAAATCCGCTCAAATAAATCCCTGATGATTAAATCGTCATCAACAATCAGTATCTTTGTCATAACTTCCTTTTTTAAAATCGTTTAATATCTGCTAAGAGCTAAATACACTCTTTTGGTAATCATCATCCACAAAAAGCACTCGACTATTTTTGACTTTGGACCATTAATTTTTCTTCAATCGTCTTTAATAAATCTGGTAAATCAAAGGGCTTCTTTATGCAGGGATACGAATGTCTTTTTACAATCTCATCTAATTCCCCTTCAATTGAGAATCCGCTAATGACAACAAAAATAATATTAGAGTTTAATTTTTGTAAGCTCTTTATGCAAATTAGCCCATCCATATTGGGCATCCGAACATCGGTAATCACCAGATCGTAACAAGACTCTAATGCCTTCTTAAACCCTTCGAATCCGTCTTCTGCCGTATCGACAAAATGTCCCTTTTTATTCAATTCCCTGCTTAAAAGCTCTCGCACACTATTTTCATCGTCGATTATCAAAATTCGTTTGGGCGGTACCTGGAAACAAGTTTTTGTTGTGCTTTCCACTGGCTTCACCCCTAAGGGTATTGTGAACACAAACCGGCTTCCATCCCCGGGCTGGCTTTCCACCCAGATTTTCCCGCCATGCATCTGGACTATATCTTTAGCAATCGGAAGCCCCAACCCTGTAGACGGCAACTTATTATACGATCCAACTTCCTCTTGAAACTTATATCGAACAAATAACATGTTCTTTTGGGCTTCAGCGATGCCTGGCCCTGTATCTTTCACGGCAATCATGATTAATCGTCCGCTCTTTTCTGTTGAAATAATCTCACCCAAAGTATTATTAAAAATAGCCGCTTCGACCATAATCCTTCCTTTGGCTGGGGTAAATTTAATTGCATTACTAAGCAGATTAATAATTACCTGAATTATTCGATCTTTATCGATATACACTTTAGGTAAACTTGATGCAATTTTAAATTCTAATTCTAATTCTTTACTCTGAATCCATTGTTCTACAGAATCTACCGCTTCATGAATAAGATCATTAATATCAATAAATTTATATTGCATGGTCATTTCCCCGGCTTCTATCTTGGAAATATCCAGCAACTCATTAACCAGATGCGTTAACCGCCTGGCATTACTATTAATAGTTTTTAAAAAATTATCTCGTTCGGTATTAGGTAGCGTATCCGAGCCCTCCAGTAAAAATATAGAGCTCTTATCAATATTGATAAGCGGGGTACGCAATTCATGGGCAACATTTGAAAGATAATCTGTCTTTATACTATTCATTCGTTCAAGTTCATTGGTCGAGCGTTCAATCAATATCGCTCTTTCTTCTAATTCATCCGCATTTTGCCTAAGTTTCTTAGATACTTGACTTATAGATAAGGCCAGGCTCTCGGCGCCATCAGACTTACCTACTTTAACCTCCTGGTTAAAATTCCCTTCGGCAATAGTGGTAAGGTTCCGGTATAATCTGGTTAATAAATTGACAAATTTTGTAAGATAAATTACCCCCAATGCACCAATAAGAACAGCAATAACAACGATCCATCCTTTTGTTATAAAGGCAAATTCTGCAAAAAATTCAGATAAGTAATAAAACGCCAAAAAGGGAATAATGACAATTAAACCAACCGCAATTATAATCTTTCTACTCATCTGCATAACTGAACTAACTTAAAAAGTTTTTGTCTTGAAAATAAACCGCCTGAAATTCTTGTTTATTTTGCCCGGCATGTAAAATAATCTTATTTCACAACGGGTTTGTTTAATGCTTTCTTGATAGAATCAACAAGGTCGGCAATTTCTATCGGTTTTGCAATATAGTTATGTCCCCCTATCTCGCGCATTGTCTCTACCCCTATTTCTGCTTTAGTAACTATCGCCGTCAAAAATACCACCGGGATATCTTTTGTTTTATCACTGTTCCTCAAAATATCGGCCACATCAGGACCAGCCTGATTAGGCATCATAATATCCAGGAGAATTAAATCCGGCTTTTCTAATTTAGCCAGGGCCAGCCCACCTTCCCCGTCGTTCGCTGTAAAGACAATGAATTCTCCCGTATTTTCCAGATTCTTCTTTACAAAAAAACAAAAATCTTCTTCATCATCGATTACAACTATCTTTTTTCGTCCTCCCATTGATTTGCCTCCTCTCTTTTTTTCTGCTTTCTGCTGAATTTTTCAAGTTTATATCTTTATCGGGGATTTTTTCCCGATCGCCGTTTTTTTGTATTATTTTATAATACTTATAAACGATATATTTCATCACCCGACTTTTATCCCTCGGTTTCTATTAAATACTTCGTCTATTTTCATTTTCAGCATTTCGCAACTAACCGGCTTTACAACGTAATCTTCACAATAACTATGCGCGGCTTTAAGCTTTGTCCCCTCGTCTTCTACGGCAGTCAGCATGATTATTGGTATCGACATCGTTTTCTTATTTTTTTTTAGAACTTCTAATGTTTTCAAACCATCTTTTCTGGGCATCATAATATCCAGCAAGATAATGTCGGGGGAGTCTTTTTGGGCAACATTTATTCCTTTATTCGGATCTGTGGTTTTTATTACAGAATACTCCCCCGATATTTCCAAATTCCGCTTTACAAAAAAACAAAAATCTTCTTCATCATCAATTAAAAGTATCTTTCTCTTATATTTCATTGCCCTCGCCTAGCTTATCTAGGAAGCCTTTTTCGACCTCTCTCCCGGTAGCAATTTAATGGTGAACTTTGTGCCTTTGTCTATCTCGCTTTCCATGCTTATTGTTCCGTGATGCCGCTTAACGATCAGATGCGCAATACTTAATCCTAATCCTGTCCCTTTACCTGGTCCTTTCGTAGTAAAAAACGGATCAAATATATTAGGTTTCACATCAGCCGGTATCCCTTGCCCTGTATCGGCAATCTCTAAGACAATATTATTTGCATCTTTTTCTGAATATATACGCAACCTAAGCTCTCCCCCTTGTGGCATAGCATCAATAGCATTAATAAAAAGATTAAAAATGCCTGCCGCAACATCGTCGGATCCCCTTGCACAAAAATGGCTTTCCTGTCATAACTTCTGTTTATCCGCACGTTACTCAAATAAGCTTGATTTTTGACCAGAGACATTGCCTCATCCATTATTCGACAGACATTCAGCGGTTGTAAGTTAAGCTCTGAGGCCTTGGAAAATTTTAAAAGATCGAGGATAATATTATTTGCCCGGTCTATAGAATTTTTTATCTTTTCAATAGATTCTTCAATCACTCCATTTTTTTCTGCTAAATAACCTTTAATAAACTCAACTCCCCCCAAAATAATCCCCAACGGATTTCTTATTTCGTGAGCAATGCCAAACGCCAACTGACCAACTGATGCTAATTTTTCAGTCTGGATGAGCTGGTTTTGTGTTTCACTTAATTCCTTTATAATCTGTTGTAAAGCTTCTATTTTATCCTGCAGCTGAATATATAACTTATAATTTTCGATAACTGAAACTGCCTGAGATGCGACCACAGAAAGCAAGGTCTGCTCTCTGTCAGTAAAATGGTCTCCCGAGACTTTGTCCGCGATATTAATCACGCCCAACACGTTTTCTGACGAATACTTACTTAGCAACGGAATACTGACAAATGATTTGGTTTCATATTGAGGTTTATTTTTCACATGAAACATTTGATCTTGTTCGATATCATCAACTAAAAGTATTTTCTTCTCCTGGGCAACTTTGCCACAGATGCCCTCACCAATTTTTACTCTGGTATTATTTATGACCTCCTCGCTTAATCCACGAGCTACCTTAATCGTCAACTCTTCTGTTTTCTCATCAAGCAACATAAGAGAACCTTTTTTTGCCTTAACAACTCCAAGTGTAGCGTCTAGCATCAATCCTAAAAGAGAATTCAAGTCAGTTCCTCTGGTAATAGTCTTATTTAGTTCAAAAAGCATCATTAACTCACTTAACTCGACATGGCTGATAGAAAATTTTTGCTTATCTAAACATCTTCTCACGGTTGCTGTTATTTCCTTTACATCAAAAGGCTTGCAAATAAAGTCAAAAGCGCCTACTTTTATTGCTGTTACTGCTGAATCTATGGTTGGATATCCGGTAATGATAATTACCTCTATATAGGGATTGCTTTTTTTAATCTCCTTCAATACGTCCATCCCGCTTGCTTTTGGCATTTTTAAATCCGTAATCAGAAGATTAAAAAAGTTATCTCTTGTTTTTTCTAGCGCCTTACTCCCATCCTCAGCTACTTCTATCTCGTATCCTTTTTTACTCAATGTCCGCGATAACAGTTGACGGATAACTGCTTCATCATCAACAACCAAAATTCTTGACTTAGTCATTGCTTTTCCTTTTCCTTAATAACGATTTAATGGAATTTAGACAACTATGTATTACATCCTTTTTGCAAGTTTAGCTACTGCGGCTTTAAGCGTATATCCTTCCTTATCTACCAAAAATTTTACAAATCGGGCGCGTACAATATCTCTTTTTGAAAAACGACGAAACTTTCGTGTTCCAAATGTCCGCATTAAGGGATTAACAACTCCATATTGTTCCCAACAATATAATCGGTGCAATTCGATTCCGATCATTCTTGCCGCTTCAACTATTCCCACATTTTTTTCTCTGTTTTCAATCATATTCTTTTCTTATTTGAACACGCTTAGAGTGCCTGGGTTATCTTGTATGTATTAGTTCAACCTTCAACATTAAAAGTGAAAAATTCATCTCTTCTTTTATCTTTTAAAGACAAAAGTTTTATCTAAAACAATTTGATTTGTTATTAAAAAGATAATACCTATTATTATGTGATACTATATTCCGGTGCTTTATTATTGACATCATATTGTTAGATAATATACTATTGTATAAAAAAATTCTTGTCAAGTAAAATATTGCATATTTTTATATATTATTATAATCTTAGTTGTACTTAGGGGGGCGGAAGTGCGGTTGTTGGGGGAAGTGATGGCGGTTTGGCCATTGGTCAGTAAAACTCCACCAGTAAAACTCATTGAGCAATTTAATATCATAGTCGGTCATTTCAACTGCCCTCCTTTATGTTTTTCCTGTAAAAGAGCTCTTAAATCCTGCATTCCAATATCTGAATTCTCGGAAATTATCTTTGCGATAAAACCAGCAGCATAGGCACAAGCAATCGATGTTCCGGCTTTCTTTCCTTTATATCCCCGGCATAAGATCTCAGCTTCTTCTTTGCCCATTGACTTCTCATATACACGGCCATGTTTATCAAGGGCGCCAACAGAAATAACTTCCTGATACCTGGCAGGATAAGCAATGTCGGTTGATGATTGGCTCAATATGCTACGCGCGGTCAGGGTTCCCTTGATTGAATCCTTATTGCCAGCAGCAGCAACAATAACTATTCCTCGCTCATGTGCTTTCCTGACAACATCATGTAAGTAGGGGGAATCTTCTACCTTTAAGGACATATTGATAATATCAACATCTCTGGAGACGGCCCATTCTATACCCCGGACGATTGCTTTTTCATTTACAAGCAAACCATCTTTTCCCATTACCTTTACAATATAAAGCTGAGCTTCAGGATATGCCTCTTTTACTATTCTGGCCATCAATGTCCCGTGGCCGTTATAATCCTTTATCGAACTATCAATGAGACTGATCCCTTCCTTATATATAGTATTAGAACCAGAATCTAAAATAGCGACTTTCACCGGTTCCTTGGCCTGGGCTAAATTAATTCCTAAGCTTACGATCAATCCCACCATCATAACTACTCTCAGCATTTTCATCGCTCTTACTCCTTTCACCTATATAAAGAAGTAAGAATCGTGCCTGCTCAGGAAATAAAATAAAAATGGCCACTTATAATTCGTAAGTGGCTGTAGTAAAAATAGTTGCGGATTAGCTAAATCTGCTGATCGAGATTGCTCAAATTTTGTCTATTTTTTAATCTGCGCAATTTTTGAGCAGTTATAGGCAGGTTTTTTAATGTAATAGATTGCAGTTATTATAGTTGGATTTAATTGCGCAATTTTTGAGCAGTTTGGGAACAGAAATGCTCACACGGCTACCTTTTACTTCCGCTCCGGGGGCGGAACTTCCGCCCCCGGAGCGGAAGTAAGGTATATTTAGGAGAGGTGGTGGGATTTGAGACGGGACCGCAAGGTGTTGCGGCTGATGCCAAGCATTTTGGCTGCTTTTACCTTGTTCTTGCCAGCCTCATCTAAGACCAGCTTAAGTAAAGTTTTCTCCATTTCCTCCATTACTGCCTTATAAGGCCGGGCATTGCTCGTCAATCTAGAATCCTTGAGCATGGATTCGACAATACCTTGAAAATTCTTTTCGTAATCAGTACCTGGTGGGCAAGGTTCTGCTGCTTGAACCGGTAACCCAGAAGCGAAAATGGGAAAGTTGTCTAAAAGTAAAACATCTCCCTTGCTCATTATCACTGCGGTCTGAATAGCATTTTCAAGTTCGCGAACATTCCCCGGCCATTCATGGCCCTTCAAAAACGACATTACATCATCAGGCACCTTTTTCGTGTCTTTGTTAAACTGAGCGTTAAACTTTTGGATAAAATAATCTACGAGAAGCGGAATATCTTCACTCCGCTGTCTTAACGGCGGCATGTAAATAGTTATTACCTTCAATCTATAATATAAATCTTCACGAAATTCATTCCTTTCTATTGCCTTCCATAAATCTTTATTAGTCGAGGCAATTACGCGGACATTAACTTCTACTGTCTTTTCACTGCCGACTGGCTGGAAAGTGTGCTCCTGTAGGACTCTTAAAATCTTTGTCTGCGTTGAAAGAGACATGTCCCCAATCTCATCTAAGAAAATCGTGCCTGCATCGCATTGCTGAAATTTACCAATCCGTTTGTTTATCGCACCAGTAAAAGCACCCTTTTCATGACCGAAAAGCTCACTCTCAAGCAGAGAATCAGGAATCGCAGCACAGTTTACAGCTAAAAATGGCTGGTCCTTTCTTGAGGAATTCTGATATATCGCCCGGGTAACAAGCTCCTTGCCGGTCCCACTTTCTCCGCGGATTAAAACCGTAGCACTTGATTCGGCAACCTTGCCGATAGTTTTATAAATTTCCTGCATCTTCAGGCTCTTACCAATAATACAAATTCCTTTAGATAAACTGTCCTCTTTAACTTGATAAGAAACTGCTTCTCTCATCAAGCGGCCGGCTTCTAATGCCTTTCTTATTAAAACCTTAAGTTCGTTCATATTAAACGGCTTGGTAACATAGTCATACGCACCCAATTTCATCGCCTCGATAGCCGTCTGCGTTGTCCCATAAGCAGTCATCATAATAACCGATAATTTAGGGTCTATTTTTTTTATCTGAGCTAAAGCCTCTAATCCGCTCATCCCAGGCATCTTAATATCCATGAGCACTAAATTAATCTTTTCTTTATTTATTATCGGTAATGCTTCTTCAGCAGAGTAAGCCAGAATAACATTATACCCTTCGCCTTCAAGAAACTGCTTCATCATGACCAGAAGCGTCTTGGCATCATCGACAACGAGTATTCGATATTTATCCATTTTTTTCTCTTCGATTGCTGTCAATAGGTAATTCTATACGGACACTGGTGCCTTTATGTTGGGGACTGCTTATTTCTATGCGGCCCTTGTGTTCATCAATAATCCGATGAACAATCGATAAACCTAAGCCTGTACCGTGTACTTTAGTGGTAAAAAAGGGATTATACAGCTTGGGTAAATTTTCAGAAGAAATTCCTTCTCCGGTATCACAAATAATAACCGCTATATTCTTTCCAGCCGGCTGGCTGGTAATAGTCAGGGTCCCACCTTCAACCATGGCATCAATGCTATTAGAAAAAATGTTCAAAAAGACTTCTTCTATTCGGCTCGGATCACAAGAAACCTTGGGCAGCTTCGGGGATAACTGCTTAGAAACTTCGATCTTCTGCTTACTTAGCCTATACTCGAGAAACTCTAAACTTCTTTCTAATACCAGGTTAATGTCTGTTTTTAGAAATTCTATTTCCGCGGGCTTGGTAAACTTGAGAAACCGGGTAATCAACTGCTCAGCCCGGATTACTTCCTCTAAGATTAAGCCCGTATTCTTTCCGGTCTTTCCCAGCGCGGACTTGGATTTAAGCATTTCCAGAAAAAGTTTTACTGAGGCAAGCACCGTATTTACCTCATGCGCTACCCCAGCACCCATCTGGGCTAAAGCAGCAAGCTTCTCGGTAGCCTGTATCTGTTCCTGGAGCTTTTTCTTTTCAATAACAAGCCGGCGCATCTGAAACGCCCGCTTGATAATAATACCTACATCTTCAATATCAAAAGGCTTGGTAACATAATCAAAGCATCCCAGTTTTATTGCTTCCTTAGCGGTATCAACAGTCGCATAACCAGTAACAACGATAATAGTTAAATCTTTCTTAAGGCGCTCAAGTTTTTTCAAAACAGCCATACCCTGCAGGCGAGGCATTTTTAAATCTAACATCAATATATCGTAATTATTATTTCGAATTTTAGTTATCGCCTCAAGGCCATCCTGGGCAGTTGAAACTTCGTAGCCCTGGGCACCAAGATAGCGTTCAAACAGGTTTCTTATAACCTGCTCATCATCAGCAACTAATACCTTTGGCTTTTCCATGCCGCTTTGCTCCTTTACACTGATTATTACTGATAATTATACACTGATGATCACTGATTTCTTTGTGTTATCTAATCTGCCATTATTTGTGAGTTACCACGGGCAGTATAATTTTAAAACTCGTGCCTTTACCCGGCCAGCTTTCAAATTCTATTTTCCCTTTATGATTTTCAATAATCCGGTAAACAATAGATAGACCTAACCCTATCCCACCTTCCGGTGATTTAGTGGTAAAGAAGGGATTAAAAATATGTTCTTTAGATTCGTTAGGAATGCCACATCCAGTATCTTCAAAATTCACTTCTATATTTCTCTTATTCTGGCTCAACGCGGTTTTTATTGTCAGCTGGCCACCTCTTTTATCTTTTAAGCTGTCAATTGCATCGCGAGCGTTAGTAATGAGATTAAGGAATACCTGCTCAAGCTGGTTGGCATCTCCTTTTATTTTGGGGAGATTGGGATTGAGATCTTTTTTTAGCCTGACATTGTGTACTTTAAGCTGCTGGGTTAAAAGGGTCAAGGTATCCTCTATGGGCTTGTTGATATTAAGCGGCTCGAGTTTAAACACAGACTTTTTGGCAAAGAAGCGGACATTCTTGATAATCTTATCCATCCGGTCAGACTGTTCGACAATCTTATTTAAATCTTCTCTTAAAGGGCTGCTCTGCTCTAAATCCATAAGCACAGCCTGAGCAAAACCTTTGATCCCAGTTAAAGGCTGGTTCAATTCGTGGGAAACACCAGCAGCTAACTGTCCCATCGCCGCCATCTTTCCTGTCTGGATAAGCTGCTGCTGGGTAGTTTTGAGATTTTCATAAGCGGTATGTAAATCATTTTCTGCTTTCCTAAGCCTGGTAATATCGCTAGCGTATAGGTTGACATATCCGGCATCCTTTACCGGGGCAAGCATAATGGAAAAGATTTTGTCCTTAACTTCCTCTTCCTGTTGTTGTTGTTGTTGTTGTTGTTGTTGTTGTTGTTGTTGTTGTTGTTGTTGTTGTTGTTGTTGTAAGTTAAACGCTTTGTTAATTAAATGGCACCATTCTTTTGGCACCATTTTTCCAACTTCTGTCTGCCATTTATTAAGCAGTATTTTTCCAGCCTCATTGCTGTAGAGTATTTTGCCTTCTTTTGTAATACGCAGCATAGGATCAGGGTTTTCTGAGGGGAACCTGGCCAGGTTTTGGATTTCCTGTTCGACTTTTTTGCGCTCGGTGATATCGCGAGCGTATATATTGACATACCCTCCACCTGCCACTGGCGCAAAAGTAAAAGCATAAACCTTGTTTTGACATTCAAAATCAATTTTTTTCGCTTTTTTACTGCTTAAAGATTCAGTGATTAATTTCAATAAATCAGGAGAGATAAGTGTCTCACCTTTAACACAGTTAGGGCATTGCCATAACACAGAGCCCAAGAATGCGCTATTGGCATATAAGATAGTGCCTTTATTATTTACTCTTAATACAGGGTTGGGATTTTCAGCGGGGAATCTGGCCAGGTTTTGGATTTCTTCTTCGGCCCTCTTGTGCTCGGTAATATCAAGATGTGTTCCGGTCATCCGAATCGGTTTTCCTTTTTCATCGCGTTTAGATACTTTTCCGCGGGCAAGGATCCATTTCCAATCACCAGATTTACATCTTAGGCGAAATTCGACATTATATTCTTGTTTCTGGTCTTCAAAATGCCTGTTTAGTGCTTTAAATATTTTATCTTTATCATCAGGGTGAAGCAATCTTTCCCAACTTTTATACGTTGGCTCCAATTCTCCCTCTTTGTATCCGATCATCTCAACCCAGCGCTTACTGTATAATACCTTGCCTGTTTTAATATTCCAATCCCACATACCTAAGTCTGCCCCTTTTATGGCCAGGTTTAAGCGTTCCTCACTTTCTCGCAAAAATTCCTCTGCTTTCTTGTGCTCGGTGATATCCCAGAAAACGCCCAATATAGCAATAACATTACTTTGTTTATCTCTGATAGGCGTTTTGACTGTATGAACAATCATTTCCTGCCCATCCTGGATATATTTCTCTTCAATACTCTCTGTTTTCCCTATTTCAATAATCCTTTTATCATCAACTCTATATTTTTCAGCCAATTCTTTAGGGTAGAACTCATAATCCGTCCTTCCGACAATCTCCTCAGGCTTAATCTTTAAGTCCCGAGCATAGTTTTCATTACAAGACACATAAACTGAATTGATGTCTTTAAGAAAGATCTTCTGCGGAAGGTTTTCAAGTAGCGTTTTGTATTTATTCTCATTTGCACGCAGCCTCTCCTCCGCATTCTTGCGATCGGTAATGTTCTCAAATACTGAGGCAAAATAGCCTTTTTGGGGACTGTATACATGAATATTTAACCATATATTCAAAGCCTTTACATTGATCTCGAATCTTTTTGATCTTCCGGTTAAAGCAACTTCGCCATAAATAGCAAATAACTCAGGATTATCCTCTTTGATTCCCGGAATTACTTCTGTGACTCTCTTGCCAGCAACATTTTCTAACCCGGTGAGTGTTTCAAAACTTTTATTGACCTCAAGATATTCAAAATCAAAAGGTTCATTATTCTCGTTAAAGAGCATTTTACAATAAGCAAAACCGTTAAGCATCCCAGTAAATAGTGCATGGTATTTTTTTTCGCTCTCCGCTAACTTAACTTGGTCATCCTTGCGCTTGGTGACATCACGGGCTGTAGCATAAACAATACCGTTTCGCACAGGTGTTGCCTGCCACTCAAGTGTTTTGTATGTACCATCTTTACATCTAAATCGATTAACAAAATTTGCAACTGAACTGCCCTTCAACTGCCTTTCTACTTCTTTGTTTGTAGATTCCACATCGTCGGGGTGAACGAAGTTAGCCCAGCCTAGTTTTAAAACCTCATCTATCTTATAACCCAAAATTTTTTCCCATGTGGGATTGACTTTAAGGAATCCTCCTTCAGGAGTGCAAACAGCTATCATCTCGGGAGAGAGGTTAAATATATTCTCTGATTCTTTTTCTGTTTTCTTGCACTCGTTTTCTGACGCTTCCAATTCTGCAATCCGTTGGCGCATTTGGGCTAACTCTTCTATTAACTGTTCGTTGGGCTTCTCTTTATCTTTCATTTTGCTATACCTCCGGTCATTTTAAACTCTGCTTATTACCGGTAACGTGATTTTAAAAGTTGTTCCTTTGCCTTCTTCGCTTTCTACTTCAATCTTTCCTTTATGATTTTCAATAATCCGGTAAACAATAGATAACCCCAAGCCCATACCTCCATTCGGTGATTTGGTGGTAAAGAAGGGATTGAAAATATGTTCTAACTGCTCTTTCGGGATTCCGCATCCAGTATCCTCAAAAATTATTTCGATATCTTGTTTGTCCTCAGTCAAAGCAGTTTTAATCGATAATGTTCCTCCGTCAGGATTATTTAAACTATCAATTGCATCCCGGGCATTAATTATCAGGTTAATGAAGATCTGCTGGAGTTGATTGGAATCACCTTGTATCTTGGGCAAGTCTTCAGCTAAAGACTTCTTTAGACTTATACTATGAACCCTGAACTGTTCAGTTAAAAGCATCAAAGAATCTTCAAGGGGTTTATTGATATTGATTTCTTTCATTTTTATTTCGGACTTCCTGCCAAATAAACGAACATTCTGAATAATCTTATCCATGCGGTCAGCTTGCGTTACAATCATATTTAAATCATCTCTTAATGGATTATCCTCCTGCATATCCATCATCCCGGCTTGAGCAAAACCTTTTATCCCGGTTAAGGGCTGATTTAGTTCATGGGATATCCCTGCTGTCAATTGTCCCATAACAGCCATTTTGTTTGATTGAATGAGTTCATGTTGAGTTTGTTCGAGTTTTTGATAAGCATTTTTTCGCTCCACCTGAGCCTGCTTGAGCTCAGAGATGTCTTTGACTACACAGACTATTCTAGTTATATTACCACCGCTGTCTTTAATCAAACCAGCACTAAAAAGTACAGGAATTTTTCTCCCATCCTTGGCCTTACAATTTAGTTCGTAATTCCTTACCTCTTTCTTTTCAACAATTTCTTTAAGCTTTCTGCCATCAAAAATGTTTTCTTCGGCAAAGATCGTGGCAAGAGGCTTTCCGCTAAATTCGTTCTCATTATATCCTAAGAGCTCAGCAGTTGCGGGGTTAATGGTTACTACTTTATCTTCTGAATCAACCACAATTAAGGCATCGCTTAGATTTGTAATTATGTCTTCGGTATAATTTTTAGCGTTTACCAGGGCCTTATGGGATTCAACTAAGTCTTTTACCATCTGATTAAAAGCGCTAGCCAATTCACCTATCTCATCATTGCTTTTAACTTGAATCTTATCTGTCTGCTCCCCGGAGCCTATTAACTCAACTGCCTTTGTAAGAGTTAAGATCGGCTTTACAATCAAGTTACTAAAGGTACATATACAAATAGCAGCAACAATCAACATAGTAATTAGTATTCCGATAATCATTCCAATCATATAATTAACATCTTTTAAAATAGGCTCTTTTAAAAATCCAATACTTATCATTCCAATTTCACCGCTTAATATGGGCATTGCAATATTATAAACAAGTTTTCCACTAATAGATATTGTTTCTCCTTTAACTTTTTTACTTTCACCAATAATGCCGACCTTCTTTAAATCTATAGGGAATCCGTTTTCAAAGGTATGGGCTAAAACTTCTTCTCTTTCATTTAAAACAAATATATATTCAATATCATTATTGCCTTCTAGGGCATCCACAATCAAGGCATCCAGGATTAGATTGTCCCGGATTAAGATACCATCTATAACTTCCTTGGCTAAATGATTTGTTATATATAGGCCTCTTTTTTGAAGCTGATTTAAAAGGTGCTTTGAATATACAGTTTTAATAAGAGTTATTATTAATACACCCAGGGTTAATATGATGGCTATATTTGTGACCAATAATTTAAATCTCAGGCTTGTATATTTGCGAGACATTTTTATCGACCACCTCCTTTTCTTGTATAAAATCCTTCATCTGCCTTATGAAATCATAAGCACGATCATCTATACGGACAAATTTATCAATCATCATTCCGGCAAGTATCTCTTTTCCTTTCTCATCACGATGGATATTAAGTAAAATCTGTTTTAATCTCTCTTTTAGATCAGCGTCCAAGTCCGGCCGGACAATAACAGGAGGAATGCCACAAGGTTTTGATTTAGCTATTATTTTAGTCTGCGAAGTATATTCGGGATTTACATCATCTTGATATTCCCAGATAAGGCTATCTACTGCTCCACCGTCAACTATCTTATTAGCTACGAATTTAATCGTCTTATCGTGGGCATAGGTGTAAACAGTTCTCTTGAAGAACACATCCGGAGTTTCATTTATCTTGGCAAGCATATAAGTCGGGGCCAATTTTCCAGTGTTAGACATAGGATCGGTAAAGGCAAAAGTTTTCCCTTTTAAATCATTCAAAGTCTTTGCCGGGCTATCTATGGGGACAATAATATATGAATAATAAATGGTCTGATCATATACTTGGGGTGCAACAAGAAGTTCCAATCCAAACTTTTCCTTTCCATCGACATAAGGTTTACCACAAACAAAAGCCATATCAATCTCGCCCACACCCAAGAGCTCATTAGTTTCATAATAAGTTTTCTTATCAATAAATTTCACTGGCCGGTCTAATTTCTCAGCAATATAATCTAAAAGCCGTCGATAGTAAAAGAATCCTTCTTTGGGGGTAATCATTGAGCCCACAGCAATTTTAACCGGCTTACCTTCTAATAAAACTTCCTCTTTTTGAACCATTTCTCTTTTCTTCATATCTATTTTCTGAACTTCCCCTTTTCGCCCACAACCAATCAAGCCACTGATTAATAAACTTATTATTAAACTAACTGCCGAAGATTTAGTTAAATTTCTTAACATTTTCATCTCCCTTATAATTTAATTTTATCTGCGTTCGCTACTCTCTACCCCCTGGAAAATTTACCTCTGGTAAATATCCCAGCTGGAGTCCCCGTAAGGGGATCGCTACTCTTTTTTATTTGCTTTCTTTCCATTCTCGCTATTCTCTACTTACTTCCTTAATGACCGGCAATGTAATCTTAAAACTACTCCCCTTGCTTTCTTCGCTTTCTACTTCAATCTTTCCTTTATGATTTTCAATAATCCGGTAAACAATAGATAACCCCAAGCCCATACCTCCATTCGGTGATTTGGTCGTAAAAAAGGGATTAAAAATATGTTCTAACTGCTCTTTCGGGATTCCGCATCCAGTATCTTCAAAAATTATTTCAATATCTTTTTTGTTCTCACTCAAAGCAGTTTTAATCGATAATGTTCCTCCATCAGGATTATTTAAATTATCAATGGCATCCCGGGCATTAGCGGTGAAATTGAGAAATACCTGCTGCAGCTGGTTTCGGTCGCCTTTTATCTTAGATAAATCATTCGCCAATAATTTTTCTAAGCGGATATTGTGAACTTTGAGCTGCTCGCTTAAAAGCATTAAGGAATCTTCGATAGGTTCATTGATATCCAATTCCTCTAGTTTAAATTCAGATTTCCGGGCAAAGAAACGTACATTCTGAATAATCTTGTCCATACGATTGGCCTGCTCTATTATTTTTTGCAGATCATCTCTTAACGGATTATTCCCTTCCATGTCCATAAGCACGGCTTGAGCAAAACCTTTGATCCCGGTTAAAGGCTGGTTTAATTCATGAGAAATGCCGGCAGCTAACTGTCCCATAGCAACCATTTTGCTGGATTGGATAAGCTGCTGCTGGGTTCCTTTGAGCTGTTGATAGGTGTTTTGAAGTTCTTGTTCCACCTTTTTGCGTTCTTCTTCGATGCCTATGCCTTTGGCGAGAACAGATAAAATCCCAATCTCATTTAAGCTAAAGACTTTATCTTTTTGATAAACAACACATAATGAGCCAAGAGCTTTATCTTCACTTTTGACAGCACAGCCGATGTATGTCTTGAGTTTATACTTGGTAACATTGGGGTCGGATTCGGCATAAGGTGTTTTATCAAGATTTGTGACTATGAATGGTTCATTTTTATGTTTTGCTATAATATCATAACAGATATGACCTTCTTTTCTATCTTCTCTGTTAAGATCTTTAGGAATATTCCATCCTCCTCTTGTACACAAAAAAGGGCCTTCTTCTTTATTGTAAAGTGCACATGTCCCCTTAAGAATCAATCCCGCGGTTTCTATAATTCTCCTAATATTCTCATCCTGATTGGGACCGAAACTCAAAAAGCATACATTTACTTTATCTAGCATCTCTTCTGTCCTCTTGCGCTCGCTGATATCTTTGGCTATGTAGACTATACCAATAATTTTATCGCAATGTTTACCTTTTTCCCTGAATGCCGGACAATCTTTTGTTGGCCCTTTATGGGGACAATCTATTTTTCTCAATACCGCGCCACTTAAAAGTACAGAGGTTTTCCTGCCATCTTTAGTTCTATAATTTATCTCCCGATTTCTAAACTGACCTTCTTCAATAAATTTCTCCAATTTGGTTCCTTTAAGAGGTACTCTTTCTTCTTCTCCTCCTGCTGCTGCTGCTGCTGCTGCTGCTGCTGCTGCTGCTGCTTCTTCTTCTTCTGAAAATAATATACTTACATCTTTTTCGATTAATTCTTCCTCTTTATACCCCAAAAGCTCACATGTTGCCTTATTAACTTTGCTTATTTTGGCCTTGGATGAAACCACAACTAAAGAATCATTCACACTCGTGATAATACTATTTACATAATCCCGGGAAATAGTCGTTTTCTTCAAATCCTCGGTCATCTTATCAAATTTCCGGGAAAGCTGGCCGATCTCATCTTGAGCTGCAGTACCTACCTTATAATTTAAATCGCCTTTGCCGATTATTTCGATTCCTTCATGCAACTTGTGAATTGGGGAAATAATCTTTTTGGCAATAAGCTTACCAGTCAGCCCGGCGATAAAAGGGGCAAAAAAGATCATTAAAATAAATAAACGCTTTATAGCCCTTAAGGGTGCACATGCTTCCTGCTCGTCAATCTCGGCTAAAAGATGCCATTGCATTTCGGGGATGTACTGGAATGTCCCCATGACCTGTATCCCGCGATAGCCATTAAAGATAGACATTTTAGGCTTAATCATAGGGTGCTGATCTTGTTCTTCGTGTAACCGGCTATTTCTTAAATTTACTGTATCAATACGCTGCTTTAAAACAGCATCCTGCGTAAATCTTGATTCAGTAATCATATATCCAAACTTATTCACAAGATAAGTTTCTCCTGTCTTGCCGAGCCCGGTTCGATCAAGAGCCACAGCATTGAGTCCCTTCAGGGTAAACCTGGCAACAAGAACACCTAAAAGTTCTTTTGTATCATCATCTCTTATCGGCGTAGAAATGGTATAGCCGATTTGGCCTGTAGCTTGCGATTTATAAACATCTTTAATATAGGTTTTTTCCTGCGCACCTAAGAAATAGGCATCGTTTGATTTATCAAGACCGATATGTTCATCAGTTGTCGAAGCAATTATTTTTCCCTGCAAGTTCAGGATAAATACCTCGTAAGCTTCTTTTTCCTTCTTATTAAAATCATTTAGGATTAAACTGGCTTTTTGGGAGAGTGTTCCTGGCGGGAACTCACTTCGGATAATGTTTTCAGTATAGTTTTCGATCAAGTCTGACTCTGCTATCAACTCTATTCTGGCTTTATCTTCCAGGAGAAAGTCATTGATATTTTTTGCTTTTAGCTGGGCAGTTGTATGTAAATGTTCAAATATTGCATTTTTTAAATTATCCTTGGAAATAAAATAAAAAGCGGTGAGGGTAGCAGTTATAAGTATTGCCGATATTGTAAAAAAGGAAAGGCTTATTTTAGTGCCTATTTTCATCCTTCGACTCCTTTTGCCGCTGCAGGAGGTCTTAGTCTATTCGTAAAGACTCTCCAATAATTCTCGATTTATGCTTTTTTGGGCATCCGGCTTCTTAGATATTCTCCCCGTGTTAAATTTAATCTGGCTGATTGTATCAAATACTTCAAATAGTTCTTCTTTTTCCTTAATGTCCAGCTGATGCTCATAGTCATCCCATTTAAGACCTTTAACATCTTCCCGATACTGCTTGGGAGTGATATCGTAATACTTGGCGATAATCTCACTAGCCTCAAGCGGATGTTCTTTATAATATTTAAGGGCCTGAAACCATCCTCTCATTATCTTCTTAATTAACTGTGGGTTGTCTTTCACTAAATCTTCACGTACATTGAGGACATCTATTATGATGTCCGGCTCATCTTTAGTAGAAATTAAAATATGCCCATCCTGTTTTTGCAGTGCCTTTGATAACCATGGCTGCCAGGTTACTACGGCATCAGCCTTGTGGGATAAGAAAGCCTGCCAGGCATCTTCAGGACGTCTGGGAATAATCGTTATATCATCAAGGGATAATCCTCTTTTATGGAATAAATAGGAGATAAAGGTTTCACCGACATCACCCCGGGCAAAAGCTACTTTTTTTCCGATCAAGTCTTCTACTTTCTTGATATCCGCGCTGGCAACTATGCCATCGCTTCCGGTGGAGTGGTCTATCTCCATCACCGCAACGATTGGTGTATCTTGAGCTCTTTTTTCAACTAACAAATCAATTGTTCCAGCTTCGCAGTCAAGCATTCCCTGTTTAAAGGCATCACGTCTTGCTGAATCTAATTGCTCATCAACAAATACCATCCTTATTCCTTCTTTTTTAAAAAATCCTTTTTCCTCGGCCAGGTATAACGGTCCATAACCAACCCATAGTTGAAAAGCAATACTTACTTCTTCGAGCTCTACTTGTTTTGGTTGCTCTGTACAGCTAGCGGTTAAAAAAATTACGCTCACAAAAAATATGAGCAAGCAAATTACTGTTTTCATAATTTTCACCCTGTATTTTATTAGTTATAATCTACTGTCCAAATATTGAGCAGATTATGTTTGGTCAATTTTTTACCAAGTATTTTTATAGATAGTTCCCTTATATTACAGAAAAATACTTTCAAAATCTTATAACAGTATAATATATTATAATATAGAGTGTTATAAGATTAATGTCAAGATAAAAAATTGGAGGCGATTTGTCGGAATTTATTATGATTTTATACAGAAACTGGTTAAAATATTGATAGATAACTCAGGAAAGCTTAAAGAAAGAGGAAAATTATTTGCTCTCGTAGAATACTAAAAAAGCTTTATTCCCCTTATGTTGTGGGTAAAAAAGCATTTTTAATGATAGCCTTCATATCTTTCAGGTCAAAAGGCTTGGCAATCGAGGCGAATGCACCTAAACGGGCAGCTTCCATGTTCGTCTGCAGAGTCCCATAGGCGCTTAACATAATTACGGCAATACTGCGATCAATCTCTTTTATTCTTTTTAAAGTCTCAATCCCATCAATACCAGGCATACGGATATCAAGTAATACTAACTCCGGACGATCATTACGGATAATGTTCAGTGCTTCTTCTCCGCTCCCGACGGTAATAACGCTATATTCCTTAAGTGTGCGGGCAAAGTACTCTCGGATTATCTCTTCATCATCAACAATCAAAATTGTCTGACCCTGTTCAACTGTTGAGGAGATATCCAAATCCTCAGCCCCAGATCTGTTCTTAATCTGACTCATCAACCAGTTATCCAATAAATCTTTCCTGAATCTCCACTCACTGGCAACCTTAAAAGCCGGAATTTTACCCTGCCGGGCAAGCTTGTAAATGGTCATCTTATTCATCTGCAGATACTCGGCTACTTGGGCTATATCCATCAATTTCTCTTCCATATTATCTTTTCCTTCTGGTTTATTTAGGGGTTACTATTATATAATATTCTATATTTTCATATAGTAATATATAACAACCTCTACGACTTGTCAAGCAATTTTGAATGGTCTTTAGGAAATAGGGTTGGCCGGTGAGTTTATTTGTTCTTTTCTGCTAATACTTTGCTCATCATTGTCTTCAATTTTTTCAGGTCAAATGGCTTCTGAATAACAGCATATGCACCGTCACGAAGCAGTTCCTTTTCTACCTTTAAAGAGATATACGCACTGATTATTATTACTGGTATATGAGGAGCGATAGATTTAATAATTCTTAAAGTTTTCTGTCCGTCGATACCTGACATTCTAAGATCAAGAAGCACCAAATCCGAAGATTTGTCCTTTATTATATTAAGTGCTTCTTCGCCACTTTCCGCCGTAAAAACGCGGTATTTTTTAAACAAACGTGAGAATAAATTTCGAATTATCTCTTCGTCATCGACAACTAAAATAGTCTTTCTCATAGTTAAAATAACCCCTTCTGCGATATTAAGACAAACATTAAAATATATCATATATTTGGGATTTTGCAAGGGGAGGAAGAAATATTTTTGGCTGAGAAATAATCTAATAAAGAAGGTGGAAAATGATGCTAACTTATGGCTGGATAAGAAATTAACACTTTGTTATATTCACTAAGCCGCGAGTTAACTTATTCTCGACATAAAATTGGCAGGGTAATCTTAAAACTTGTTCCTTTATTTGCCTCACTCTTAACTTCGATTTTACCTTTATGGCTCTCAATAATACGATAAACTATGGATAAACCCAGTCCCATGCTTTCCTCAGGTGATTTAGTGCTGAAGTAAGGCTTAAAAACAAACTCTAATGTTTCTTTAGAAATCCCACACCCGGTGTCTTGAAAAGTTATTTCTATATTTTTCTTATCTTCGCTTAAAGCAGTTTTTATTATCAATTTCCCACCCTTAGAACTCTTTAAACTGTCAATAGCATCTTTTGCATTGATTATGAGATTAAGAAATACCTGCTGCATCTGACAGGCATCGCCCTCTATCTTAGGCAGGGTTTTATCCAAAAATGTCTCAACCTTGATATTGTGAACTTTGAGCTGTTGTCTTACGAGCAGCAAAGAGTCGGCAATCGGTTTATTGATATCTAATTCCTGTAATTCAAATTCCGACTGGCGGGAAAACGAACGCATTCCATTAATAATTCTATTCATCCGCTCAGCCTGTTCGATTATTTTTTGCAAATCCTCCCGAAAAGGACTCTGCTCATCTAAATCCATAAGCAAGGTCTGAGCAAAACCTTTAACTCCGGTTAAGGGCTGGTTGAGTTCATGAGCAACTCCGGCGGCAAGTTGGCCTATCGTTACCATTTTATTTGCTTGAATAATTTCCTGCTCCAGTCGTTTTACAGCACTTAAGTCTTTTAAAATTACCTGAATAATATTGGGGCTACTTACCGCAACCGTCTCGGCATTTACAAACACGCAAGCTTTGCTACCATCTTTTTTAACAACTTCTAGCTCGGCATCAAGAACATCGAGGCCTTGAATTTGCCTTGTAAATTGCTCGCGATAGTAATCACGTTTATCGGGAGGATATAACTGAAATTTATCCATGCCAATTAGTTCCTTCCGGGACCTTCCCAATAAATTCTCAGCTTGTTTATTTACATCTAAAAGTATATTACTTTTTCTATCGGTAATAAAAACAGCATCATTTACATTTTCAAAAAGAGTCCTATACTTTTGTTCTGATTCTACGATCTTCATCTTTGCCTCTTTGCGTTGCTCTTCGATCCCAATCGCTTTGGCAAAAATCGACAAAATTTTCGCTTCGTCTGAAGTAAAGACTCTCTTTTTATCATAAACAATACCTAAAGAGCCCACTACTTTGCCACCTATTTCGATAAAACATCCGATGTAGGTCTTTAGATTGTATTTCTTAATATCAGGATTGGTCTTAGCATAAGAAGTAGTGTTAAGATCATCGATGATGAATGGCCCTTTATTGTACTCGGCGGCTACACCGTGACGAATAGGTCTAACTTTACTATTTTTCTGCTTGAGACCTGTGTCAATATTCCATTGCCAGGCCACATACGAATCAGAACCATTCTCTTTATTATAAAACACAAATTTACCACCTAAAACTAAGCCCGCACTTTCAACAATGCGATTAATATTTTCATCATGATTTGCCCCAAAACTTAATAAACACTTATTAACTTCTTCCAAATTCATCGCCATCCGCTTGCGCTCAACTGCGTAATAAATAGACTTTTTTAAAAGGGCTTCATCATACTTACCCTTAACAAGATATTCCTGCGCACCACAAGTCAACGCCTCTAATCCAGTTCTTTCATCGTATACACCAGTGGTAACAACAATCGCCAGATAAGGATAGCGTTGATTCAGTTCTCTTAATGTTGCCAGCCCCATACTATCCGGGAGGTTTAAGTCCAATAAGGCAACATCAAAACAGCGCTTCTCTAATAAGCGAAAAGCATCCTCAAGATAACCCACAGGTTTAACTTCGAAATTTTCAGAAAAAGATGTATCTAATATTTCCTGTAACCATTTCCGGGTTACGGGATCATCTTCAATAATGATTATTTTTAAGTATTGTGTAAAACCTGGTCTCATCTTATTTTAGTTATTTAGTGCTTTCTCGGTAACGTGAAGGCTCCATATGCGTAAATTTCTTAAAGGCCTTCATGAAAGACTCGGGGTTTTGATAACCTACTTTATAAGCAATCTCACATATCGTAAAATTTGTTTGCTTTAATAGCTGTTTAGCTTTCTGCATTCTAAACTCTATTTTGTGTTCGTTGAAGCTCTTACCGGTCTTTTCTTTCAATACACGGCTTAAATATTTAGGACTTAAAAATAATTCCCTAGCTATATCTTGTAAATGCAGTGGCTTATTATAATTTATTTCAATAAACCTTTGTGCCTGTTGGACTTTTCCTTTTCGCTCATTAACCGCTTCTTCACTGAAATTTTTGTTTTTTCTTAATAACTTTTCAAAAATTTCTTTGGTCAATTCTATATCAAACGGTTTTTCTATATATTCATCAGCCTGGGCGCGCAAAGCTTCAATAACAACTCCCTTAGAATTGCAGCCCGTACAAATAATAACCACTTGACAAGGATTCATTGTCTTTATCTCGTGCAATACCTCAATTCCGGTTAAACCGACCAACATCACATCGAGAACCACAATATCAATATCATTGGGCTGTTTTAAGATATGCAGAGCTCGTTCTCCGTCAGCCACCGGAATTATCTCATATTCATCAAAGGCATCTATAAAAGCATCGCGCACTCTTTTCTCATCGTCGACAACCAAAATTTTTCCTCTGATCATGGCTTTCACACTTTTCTTTACACTTTCAACATAATGTTGATATTTTAATAATAATATATATATTCGGCATAAAAAAGTAAATGGGCTAAATCATCTTTCTTCTGTCCTATTTCCACCTTTAATAAGCAGATTATTTATGACATTAAATCAATGTCATAAATAATAGGCCTTTGGCCGTCTGCGAATTAAACCCAGCACTAATTTTTCGGGTGGTTTGCTCAGAAGTAGAAAATTAGTGCTGGGTCAAATAAACGCATAACTTATAATAAGTATATAAGTTAACCGCGGTTACACTTAGGGCTTGGTAGATTTTACAGGCAATTTTACAATAAAATTCGTCCCCATGCCGACTTCGCTTTTCACCTCGATCCGGCCACCATGTTGCTCAATAATCTTACGGCTGATAGACAAACCTAACCCCAGCCCCTCTTTTTTCTTGGTATGAAATGGATTGAATATTTTCTCTAATTCATCCGCGGGGATGCCATTACCTGTATCTTGAAATTTAATCAATATATAACGAGGACCTCTTTCCTTGGGCCACCAGCCGTCAAGGGAAGACCGGGCTTTTAGTAAGTCAATATTGTCAAATCTTGCCTTTGGTAAGGGCGGGGCCTCCAGGTGAAGACTTTCTCCCAGAACTAAATCCAGAGAAACTTCAAGCCGGCCTCCTTCCGGCATAGCATCGGCGGCATTAATAATTAAATTCATAATCACTTGTCTTATTTTCTCCGGGTTAGCGAGCATCCGAAAATTTTTATCAGGGGCATCGCAGCTAAGATCAATCTTCTTTTCCTTAAATTTCTCTTCCACGATCGCCAATAAGTTATAGAGCAATTCTTTTACATCGATTTCGACTTTTCTTAATTCCGCCGGGGATGAAAAATCCGATAACTCTTTAAGCATATCTTCCCAGCGTTTAATTTCCCCCGGAATCAACTTACTAAACTTATTCACAAATATTTTATCATGATGACGTTTAGGGAAAAGGTAAGCAAATGATTTAATCGCGATTAAAGAATTTTTAAGTTCATGGGTTATCCAAAGTACTGATTCTCCGATTTTTGAAAACCGCTCGCTGGATTTAGCTTCTTTTAATTTTTCCGTCATATTATTAAAAGACATCATCAATTCCCCGATTTCATCGCGTCTTCTTCTGCCAATTTTGTGTTCCAAGTCACCATTCGCTACCAGTTTAAACTTCTCTGCCAAGGCTTTAATCGGCCGAACTAAAAATTTAGCCATATAAATACTTACCAAGATACCTATTAATTCACTAAAAAACATAATCAATAACGACTGCATCTTCATTACATTAGAAAACAAATAAGCCTCTGACTGTGCCTGTCTTAAAACAATACCCCATCCGACCCCGCTAATCGGAGCATAAGCACTAATCCATTTTTTGCCCGACTCATCCGGCATCTCGAGCGCGTCGGTCTGACCGGCTAAAACAGCCTGAACATCCTTTTGGTCCTTAAAGTTCTCATTTTTCAAAACTCTCCTTTTGTCCGGGTGTGCAATTAATGTCCCGTCACTTGATACTAAAAAAGCCCGTCCGGTCTTATCTAATCTGATATCATCAATAATCTCCCACATCCCCCTTAAATTTACATCAGCAATCAATACACCGACTATTGTTTCCATATCTTTAATTTGCAGCCCCATTGTCTGATAAGGAGTATGATTATCTAAGAATTTAACCCGGGAAAGATACCTTTGCCCGCTTTTGGTCTCGGCTAAGACTTCCTGGATATAACTTTCCGGTATTTCTTTGCCCAACTCAGAGCTGGCAATCAATTTACCGGAGACATCTATCGAACAAACGCGCATAAAAACAGGCTGATTGAGCACTAACTCTACAAGGATTGTTTCTTGTTCCCAATATCCGATAAACCTGGTGCCCAGCATTGCCGCGGTAGTCTTAAGAACATCTTCGGGTTTTTTGATAAATAACTGTATTTGCGCCGCGGCTCTGGTTATGATCTGCTTATGATTATTTAATACGGAATTTTTTACTGCTTCCTGGGAGAAATTAATCAGCGAGATTCCCAGTAATATTACCGGGACAGAAACGATGATAATGAGGATAACGGCAATCTTTATCCAGAGTTTGCGATAAAATAAATTTAATAAAAATCGCTTTAGCCGTCTTTTTATCTTATACATCTTTTATCTGCCTGCCCTTCGAAGCCTGCTTCCTTAAATGTTCTCAATCCAGGCGTAGTAAGACGATCATCCTCCTTCGCTCTTCATGCTTCATCCTACGAACTTTGGCGGACAGATTGAGCTTCGGAGGACAGGTCTGCGCTTACCGTTTGTTCAAGCCACATCCGCCAATAACTTCCTTTCTTATCTAAAAGCTGGAAATGGTCTCCGCTCTCCGTTATCCGGCCATTTTGAATAAATAAAATCTTACTCGCATAAGTTATGGTCGAAAGCCGGTGCGCAATTATAAAAGTAGTGCGTCCCTGTATCAAATTCTTATATGCCTGCTCGATAATAAGCCGCTCGGTTTCGGAGTCCACCGAGGAAGTCGCCTCATCCAGAATCAAAATATCCGGATTTCTTAATATCGCCCGGGCAATAGAAATCCTTTGTCTTTGCCCATAGGATAATTTAATCCCCCGTTCCCCGATCTGACTATCGTAACGATCAGGCAACTCCATAATAAACTGATGCGCCTTGGCCAATTCCGCGACCCTTATAATTTCTGAATCATGGGCATCTGGTTTACTGTAGAGAATATTTTCCCGGATTGTTCCCCGAAACAAATAATCGTCCTGAAGAACCATTGCAATCCGGCCGCGGTATGATTTTAGTTCCAAATCTTTTAAGTTGTAGCGATCAACAAAAATTGCGCCCTTGGTCGGATCATAAAATCTCAAAAGTAAACTTATCAAGGTTGTCTTGCCGACCCCGCTTTTACCGACCAGGGCAATTACTTCAGAATTAGCGACCTCGAAATTGATTTCCGAAAAAACTTCCTTTATCTTATCGTAACTAAAGCTAACGCCGGCAAACCGGATATTCCCGTCTAATTTATCAAGCTTAATCGGATGGGCTATTTCTTCTATCGTCGGTTGTTCAGCTAATACCCGGTTAATCCGTTCCAGAGACGCAGCCGCCTCTTGATAATAATTATTGACAATCACCAGCTTAACTATCGGATAAAAGAGCATTCCTAAATAAGAATAAAAGGCGATTAATGTCCCCGCGGTTATGCGTCCGGAAAAAACCGCCCGCGCACCAAACCAGATCAGGCAAACCAAGCCAAGCGCGCTGACAAATTCAGCCCCGATCCATAACAGGATTCCTAATTTATGACTTTTTAAAGAGGTCTTAAATATTTCTTTCTGGTTAACATCGAATCTATCGGTTTCATAGCTTTGCCGCTGGAATCCGGTAACAATGCGAATGCCCTGAAATACCTCATTTAAGCGGGCAGTTAACTGGCCGTATTTCTCTCTTTCAATCCGATGTTTTTCTTTTAAACGCGGGGTGAGTTTAAAAAAGGTAATTCCAAATACCGGCAGGAAGATAAGGCAAATCAGGGTAAGCTTCCAATCCAAGACCAGCAGGATAACCAGGACAAAAAGCACATTGAAAAAAGAACAGATAAAATCAAGCACGCCGCCAAATAAAAAATTCTTTATGCTTTCGACATCTCCGATAATTCCGGAAATGATTTCTCCGGTAGACTTATTCTCAATATAGCGAACCGATAATTTCTGCAAATGCGCGTATAGTTTACCGCGCAAATCATAGACAACCTTTTCCCCGATGACAGAAACCAGATACTCACGCATGAACCCAAAATAAAATTTTAAAATAAAAACCAGGATCAGGCCGAATGTAATCTGGTTCAATAAAAAGGTGTCTTTGCGGATCAGGACATCGTCAATAATAATCTTGATGACCCAGGGGAAAGCCAGGCCCAGGAGGTTAGCACTGATAATACAGATAAAAGCATTAAGTATTCTTGTCTTATAGGTCTTAAGTAGAGACAAAAACCCTACCTTCGGTTTCATATTGTCTTAGAAACCCTCCTCAGCTATTTTAACGCTTAAGCTGCTGATATTCCAGTTTAATTAATTCCGGAGCGATTTGGTCTAAATATTCTTTCTTACAGGAAATCTGCGAAAAATCATTATTTTCCAGGTAAGAAAAAAACCGGCATCCCCCCTGACACATCGGAACATGCGGACAGTCCTTGGGGCATTTGTTCCAGGCATCGATATTTAAAAAATCATTAAATTTTTCATTAAACTCGTTATTTTTTACATCGCCAATAGAAAACTCCGGGTATCCGACCAGGGCATTACATTTATAGACTACACCTTTGGGGTCAATCGTTACCCCGGCATCCTGCATAATCAAAGAGCAGGCATTTATCGCTAAGCCGGTATTAACCTTAATCCCGCGTCTCATTAATTCCTTTTTAACCCAAACAACCTCTTTGAATAACCCATCTTTCCCGAAAAAGGAAAAACACCGGCTGAGTTCAACTGCGCCGGGATTATCTTTCGGCCCTAATCTCGGATTTAAGGGAGCAAAATCAATCCGGCTTAATTTATAAAGAATCCCTTCTTTTTCCAAATAATCCAAAAGCAAAGGAATACTATCAAAATTCTCCTGGTCAAAGTTTCCGACAATCCCGACCTTCACCTTATCAATTACGCTTTTAATCGCACTAATAATCCAGTCAAAAGTAGGCCGGCCGTCGGAAAAGGGCCGGCGCTTATTATGCGAGTCCCGATAGCCGTCAATCGTAATCCGGATTTCTTTTAACCCTACGCTTAAAAACTTATCAATTAAATCCGGGCTTACCAGACTGCCGTTGGTGATAATGGCAAAGCTAAACTCTACGCCTTTTTTTTGGGCCCATTGCTTAATCTGCCAGGAGATATCGTAAATCGGCTTAATATTTAATAACGGCTCACCGCCGTAATAAACCAGAAAAATCCGTTTATAATTTTTTTGCTCAGCCTGTCTAATCAACCACTTAATAATTAAATCACTTGTCGGTTTGTCCAGGAATACGTTATTGCGGACTGACTCTTCAAAACAATATACACACCTAAAATTGCAATTATAGGTGGTCAGAATAGTTACCTCAAAAGGCAGGGCATCTGACTCGAACTTTAACTGCTGGAAAAAATCTTTTAATTTAGCTTGCTCTTCTTGTTCGTCTTTGACAATAATCCCGTTTTCTTTTAACGCATTTAAATTCTCTTTTAGTTTGTTGTCTGTTGTTTGTTGTATATCACTAGAAATCCCATCCAGGACCTGCTTTAACTCCTGATTTATTTTGATAATGGCCTGGGTCCGGGTATTAAACACCAGATACTCATTCTTATCAGGATAATCCTCTACCCATAAATTGAATTTAGATAATTTCATCTTTTTTCACTCCGTGAAAATCATAGATTTGCACAGTTTTATTATCTGCAATCATATGTACAATTAATCTGCCTGCCCTTCCCTGTCTGCCGACAGGCAGGGAAGCCTGCTTCATTAAATGTTCCCAATCCAGGCGTAGTAGGGTGTTCATGCAGTTATCTTGGTCGGCCGCCCCAAGATTATACTGCAAAGGAATCTTTTTTAGAAGCTCATATTATCCGAACTTTCCATTTAGAGAGAGCGATATCCCAAACTCCCAGGTGGATAACAGCAGCCCTTTGGTGTTGGCCCTTTCTGTCCTTTTCTTATAATCTCCATCTTTTCTCACCTCCTCTCTTTTAAAAGTAAGTAGCGAGCAACAAGTAGAGAGTAGAGAGAAAAAATCTTTCTACTTTCTATTTCTTTTTAAGGCGCCAATCTTTCATTGTATAAAATGGCATTGTCAAATTAAAAAATTTCTCTGTATTATTAATTTTTGCCGAAATAACATGAAAATCAACTGGAAAGTAGAAAAAACAAGCTGGCTGGTCTTTATAAATAAGTTTGTGCATTTTTTGATAAATTTGTTCTCTTTTTTTTCTATCCTGAGAAATTTTTCCCGCCCTAGATAAGTCGGCTATTTCCTCATTTTGATAAGCCCATAATTTACCCGCTCGTTTAAATTTATCATACCACTCTTCTACTGCCTCATCCGGACCAATCCCTGATACCAGCAATTTTAGATGCGCCTGGGGTTTATGTTTTTGGAGAAATTCTTCGGTTAATATGCTCCCATCCTTATAAAGCAGTACTTTAATTTTAATCCCGATTCTCTGGAGATGCTGCCTGATAACCATGGCTATTTTCCTGCGTATATCACACCGTTCATCAACCAATACTTTTATTTGTAATACCGTCCCTTCTTTTGCCAAAATCCCGTTATTATCTCCATCAAACCAGCCAGCCTCAGCTAATATTTTTCTTGCCTTTTCCGGGTTATAGGCAACGGGTTGAACATTCGGGTTAAATCCAAAACATTCAGGATGAAAAGGCCCGCTGCTTTCTAATCCATACCCGCCGGCAACAATATCAATTAAATTCTTTCTGTTTATCCCATAGGCAATAGCCTGTCTTATTGTCTTATCCTGTAATATCGGGTCATTGAGGTTATAATAAAGTGCATAATAATAATCAACGGGGATATCGTAAGCTTTAAAGGCCGGGTCATTTTTTATAACCTCATAATCCTCTTTTTCTATAAATAGCGCAAAATCTACTTCCTCGCGCATTAAAGCACTCCAGAGATCACGCAAACCAGGATAAGTCTTGACCATAATCTTATCTAAATAAGGCCGGCCTTCATAATAATCTGGATTATATTCTAAGATAAGCTGATTATGTTTTGTCCATTTTTTAAATTTAAACGGGCCAGTGCCAATGGGATGCGAATTAAAAGAACTGGTTTTTAAATCCGTTTTTTCAAGCTGGTGTTTGGGGATAATCTCTCTTACTAACCTGTAAATAAAAGGAACAGAGGGTTTTTTTAAAATTATCTGAAAGGTATATTTATCAATCACTTTAAATTCGCGAACCAAAGCAAAAGAAGATTTAAACGGAGAATTATTTTTTGGGTCAATCAGCATGTCATAAGTAAACTTAACGTCAAAGGCCGTGCATTCTACGCCGTCATGAAATTTTACACCTTTTCTTAAATAAAAGGTGTAGGTTAAACCATCACCAGAGACATCCCATGATTTTGCCAGGTCAGGTTCTATCTTGCCCTTTGTATTCCATCTTACCAGACCATTAAAGATTAAATCCAGTAAAGACATAGAAACACTTTGCGTGGTTAAAACCGGATTGATTATGGTCGGTTTAGTATGCGTGCCCCAGATTAAGGTTCCGCCGTAATTATTGTTGGGCTTGACTAGAGTTTGAGATTGAACCGGAGCGCAAATAAGCATAATCGCAATTAATATAATTTGGATGATTATTTTTCGCACTTTATTTCTGAATTGATTTGAGGTAAGCAATTATCATACCATCTGATATAGACGTTCGCTGATTAAGCTCAAAATTACAGCGCTATTGATAGCTTAAGACTAAAAAACAAAGAAACTTAAAAGCTTTTTTGTTATTTATATTTTGGCAGCTGTCTTCTGAAATTTTTGCCTGCAGTCGGCGTAATTATAAGCACAGAAAATTGTGCAGATTAATTTATTGTGCACCTGAGGGGCATTACCAATTAAAAGTAACCCCGCCTTCAAAATATCTTTCCGCTACCGGGAAAAAAATATCCGCCCAGTAACTGCTGTTGGTGAGATTGTAAATGTTTAAGAAAAGGATAATATTTTTAAAATCTTTAGAAAGTTTTAAGTCAAAGAGCATCTTCCGGTCATTGGGTTCTGAGGAAGCCGGCTGATTCCAGCGGTTATAATAACCCCGGAGAGAACAAGTAAGCCCGTTTTCATTTTTATATTCAGCCCCGAGATCAAAACTCTGCCGCGGTTTTCCTCCGCCTCTTACGGTTTGCCTTGTGGCTCTATTCTCAATATCATTAAAAGCAGCGGCGCTAAATAAATTTAATTTTTCGCAAAGACTTAGCTCAAGCTGCAATTCCACGCCTTGTCTGCGGAATTTTTCAAAGTTCTTCTTATACCACAGGCCAGAGTCATTCTGGGCATTTCCGATAGCATCAGTTACGTCAGACCGGTACAACGAAAGTTTCATCCAGAGTTTAGGAATTGCTCTACTTTCTATGCCTCCTTCATATACCCAGGCATGTTCTGGTTTTATGCCCGGATTATCAGCAGTCAAGCCAAGGACAACTCGCTCATAATATTTCCAAAGCAGCGGCGGCGCGTTATGGGCACGCGCAACGCCGGCTCGGATTAGTGTATCCGGAACATTTTCTAAGTGATAAACCGCACCCAATGCCGGACTAAATTCCTGACCAAATTCACTATTATCGTCATAGCGCAGGCCAAAATTTAAAACCCAGGGCTCTAAGCCCAGGGTATAATTAGCATAAGGCGCTTGTAATTTTAAGCTCTTGGCTTTATCCAGATGAGTTGACTTGACAGTATTCCAATCAAAATCCGCACCTAAGACCAGAATATCTTCTTCCCGCGGGTGGATACTCGAATTAAGACTTAGCTGGTAAAGTATATCATTATAGAAAACGCGCGAAAAAGGCTCGGCATCAGTTACTGAAAGATATGATTTTGTAATAACCTTCTGGCGGGACTGCTTTAAATCAATGCTCATACTGATATCTTCAGAATAATTTTCCCAGCCGATCTTACCATAACCGGCCTGGTAAGGTTGTGCCTGCCAGGTGCCATCTGGAAACTCACCACTATTTACTTCAGCCTGAGAGTAGCCATAAGAAGTAGTTATTTTGCCAGCCTCTTTTAAATCATAAACTAACTTTGTATGCGCTTTTTTCTCTAACACATCATCATGCAAACCTCTGCCGCCGGAATCCATGTAACTTGAAAACAAGTAATAGCCGAGGTTACCGGTTTTACCAGATACTTCCGCGCTGTCTTTACTGGTCCGAAACTCGGAAAAAGAGGAAGTATAGTTCCCTTTAGGAACCGGGGTATCACCGGGATCCTTAGTAATGATATTAATCACCCCGCCTAAACTTGAACCCCAGATACTCGAAGCCGTTCCTTTAATTACTTCAATGCGGGATATATTTTCAACCGGAAATTGCACCAGATTGACTTGCCCCGAAGACTGCGTGTTTAGAGGAATGCCGTCAATCATTACTCTGACCTGGCGGGAATCACTGCCCTGGATACTCACGGAAGTCGGCCGGCCAAATCCCTGGCGCGGTTCAATATCAACTCCCGGGACATACTCTAACACTTCACTTAAATTCCGGGCCGGTAAGGCTTGAATTTCCTCTTCGCTAATTACGGTTACATTCTCGCTTATATGTGATATTTCAACTTGCGTCCGCCGTGGAGTTACGATTACATCGTCTAATTTAATGTCCGGGCTCTTGTATACTTGCGCAGCCTGAGCCTCAAATATTCCCAAAATCAAAACAAATAATACGATTAGTACTGCAAAGCGTAAAAAATTCATTTATGTTTTAATCCTCCCTTCTTGCTTTCTTAGTTTTAGACCCTTCATCTTATAAAGGAGAGCATTACGGTGTATTCCCAAAATCTTCGCCGCCTTGACTTGGTTCCCTTTTACCTTTTCCAGAACAGCTTCTATATATTGCTTTTCAAAATCCCGGCAGGCCGCTTTAAGTCCTCCGACACCCGGGAAACTTCTTGCTGATTTATGCTTGATAAAGATATCAAACGGTAAGTCTTTAGTGCTAATCATCCCGCTGTCCTTCAGCACGACTAAACGCTCAATAATATTTTTAAGCTCCCGGATATTCCCCGGCCAATCATAGTCCGCTAAAGCCTCCAAAGCCTTCTCTGTAAAACCTTCAAGTTCCTTGCGGAATGCCCGGTTATAGCTCTGGAAAAAATGGTTAATCAATAACGGGATATCTTCCTTGCGTTCTCTTAAGGGCGGCAGATGGATCGGCACAACATTTAAACGATAATACAAATCCTCTCTGAACTTTGCTTCTTTTATCGCCTGTTTTAAATCAGTGTTCGTCGCCACAATTATCCGCACATCGACTTTTATTATCTTGGTTCCGCCGACCCTCTGGAGTTCCTTTTCATCCAGTGCTCTTAAGAGCTTCGCCTGCATATCTAATTTTAAACTTGAGATTTCGTCTAAAAAGAGTGTTCCTTCGTTAGCTAATTCAAACATCCCTAACTTTTGGCTGTTCGCGTCCGTGAAGGCGCCTTTTTCATGTCCAAACAATTCACTCTCTAATAAGTTTTCCGGGATACTTGCACAATTAATCGGAATAAACGGCATCTGCTTCCTTAAGCTATTATAATGAACCGCCTGGGCAACTAATTCTTTTCCCGTTCCGCTCTCCCCGGAAATAATGACCGTCGCATCATTTTTTATAACTTTTTCAATTATGCTGTATACTTCTTGTATTTTTTTGCTCTTGCCGATAATGTTATTAAATTTTATATTGTCTCTCTGGGAACGAAAATAAGCAACCTCTTTAAGCAGCTTCACTCTTTCTAAGGCTTTCTCCGCTACGGCAATTACTTCATCCGGGTCAAAAGGCTTGGTGATATAATTATGGGCTCCTAACTGCATGGCCTTAACCGCTGTCCTGGCGCTGTCCGTAGCCGTAGCCACGATTACCGCCAGATTATCATCATATTCTTTTACCCAGCGGAGAATTTGCATTCCATCCATATCCGGCATTTTAATATCTAAAAATATCAAATGAATTGACTCTTTAGAAATCTTATCTAAAGCTTCTTGTCCGCTGGCGGCGGTAATGATGTTAAACCGCTGACCTAAAATAAGTTCGAATGTTTCCAATACTGACGGCTCATCGTCAACGACTAAAATAATCGGTGCATTTTTTGACTTATTCATTTTTAAGCGAATTTCCCTACTTATTTTTTACGGAATGAAGATTTTTTGATTTGTATTTTTGGTCAGCATGCTTTGCTTTACTTGCTATATCTTATTAAAAACAAAAGGGTTACGCACTAACCCGCAATGGCAAAAACACACTCCTTTAAGATTGCTTTTAATCGGCCTAACACCTATTAATAAGCTTAAATACAGTTATTTTCCCTAAGTGGGTAAAATTCTATCTTGTTATTTTAATTATGGTTAGATTATTAGGAACTTAGAGATTTGGTTTATATTTAGGGCCCCTTGTCCTTTTCCCCTTTTTTCTAAATCCAACTTCACTAAGTATAACTTTTGTAGTGTGTTATATTAAGTTACAATTAATTTCAGAATTTGTCAAGGCATTTTAATATTGTTTTTTGGGGGGGGGACTGCACAAAAATTGACCAGATGGCATTGGAATTTATTAAATTTTAGCAGCCACAAATTCGGACATGACGACAATGTCTTCGGTGCAGAATATATCCCTAATATTCTGATCATAATGGATATTTGCTTCCGGCGCAAATTCTTCATCACCGCGCCAGAGGGTGATCAGGACCGGCACCTGGTCAAACACCTCTAAGACAACACTAAAATCTGCTATCTGCCCTTTTTCCGCTTTAAACCTCCTGCTTAGCTCTAAAAGAGATTCCGGAGCAACGGCGTATTTCTTTAAAATCCGGGTTACAACCCGTTTTTTAAATACCGGTAAATACCCCTGGCCGCCGGGCAATTGGGCAAAAGAAACCCACTCCCCAGACATTGCCGGTAAGCCTTTTAATTTGCGGCTAAGATAATGGAGAAGTAAAATGCTTAAGTACTCTTTGGTTGGGATATTACATGATAAGGATAAGATTTGCTGGTTATCGATATTAATATTATACTCATCCGCCAGAAACCGAACGGCATGATTTTTTTGCTTGGTTAGATTTTCTAATTCTTCCCAGGATTTAGCTATGGCAACATCATAAGGCATTTTCAGCGACCTCTAGAAATAATTTATCTTAAAAAGTGTATTTTTTTATACAAAAGCAGATTAGAAGAGGGTTTTATCAAAGGCAAATTCAGCGGCAACACTGCGGGCAATCTTTCCGGTGTCAACCAAATTCTTCAAGGATTGCTCGATAGTCTGCATTCCCAAATAAGCGCTTCTTTCCATCACCGAAATTATCTGATGCATCTTCTTTTCGCGGATAAGATTTTTAATCGCAGTGTTACTCATCATCACTTCGCAGGCAAGATATCTCTTTTTTTTATCAATAGAAGGGACAAGAACCTGTGAGATAACCATCTCTAAAGACTCGGCAAGCTGGAACCTTATCTGCTCCTGCTGTCCCGGCGGAAATACATCTATTATTCTGCTTATTGACTGAGAGGCGTTTTTGGTATGCAGCGTAGCAAAGACAACATGGCCGGTCTCGGCGGCCCGGACGGCATTTGAAATTGTGTCTAGATCTCTCATTTCACCAACCAAAATTATATCCGGGTCCTCGCGGAGTGCCGCCCGCAGGGCTTGGGCAAAAGAACGCGTGGTTAAACCAAGTTCCCTTTGGTTTACAATAGAGAGTTTATGATCATACATGTATTCAATCGGGTCTTCGATGGTTATGATGTGCGCACTTCTTTCCGAATTAATTCGCTCAATAATCGCAGCCAGAGTAGTAGATTTTCCACTTCCGGCAGGACCGGTAACCAGGATCAATCCCCGGCGCATCAAACAGGCCTTTTCCACACTAGTCGGCAACCCTAATTCTTCTAATGGCTTTATCTGTTTAGGAATAATCCGGCAGGCAACACATAGACCGTTCTTATCCTGATAAACGTTGACGCGTAACCGGGCCAAACCGGGTAATTCAACGCCGAAATCTATCTCTTCCCCAGAAAAAACAGCATCTTTCTTGTGCGGAGCAGCTTCTTTTAGAATCTTCTGGATATCTTCTTCTGTTAACAGCGGGTGTTCTAACTTTTCCAAAGATTCGTTGATTCTAATCATCGGCGGCAGACCAACACATAAATGCAAGTCTGAGGCTTCTTTCTTGAGCGCTTCTTCAATAAAACTTTTTACATCCATAAGATACTCCTGTCCATTATCCGATTGCAAAAAAATCAGGATAAACCCTGCTGGATTATATTATAACAAAAACTCAAAAATTAGCAAAAAATAATATTAACCATGCCCCTCACCCTTTAACATCGCAAGCGCATGCGGGATAAGATCTAAAACCGCACTTAAAGATTCCTTTGCGCCTTTGGGGCTCCCAGGCAGATTAATGATAAGGGAGCGGCCTCTGGTTACACATATGCCCCGGGAAAGCATCGCATTTTTTGTCTTTTTTAGACCTTCGATCCTGATCAGCTCAGATATCCCGGGGACTTCCCGTTCGGATATTCCCCGGGTCGCTTCCGGAGTTACGTCGCGGGAACTTAAGCCAGTGCCTCCGGTCGTCAGGATTAAATCCGCTTTTAAGTGGTCTGTAAATAAAAGTAATTTATCTTTGATTTTAGCCTTATCATCCTCGATCAAACTGTAGTCACATATCCTAAACGCATCACCGGTGAGAATGTCGATGATTGCCTTACCGCTGGCATCCGTATCTTTACTTCGGGTATCACTAATCGTTAAAACCGCTACCTTAATCATTCAGCACCTCAATCTTATCTGAAACATTAACATCTCCGCCGCTTATTACCTTGGCAAATATTCCTTCGCGGGGCATAATACAATCTCCAATTTTATAATAAATCGCACAATATTTATGGCATTCCTTGCCGATCTTTGATATCTCCAAAATAACCTGGCTTCCTATTTTCAACCGATCCCCGATTTTTAGCTGGCTAAGCGGAATCCCCTGGGTCGTGATATTTTCCGCAAAATCACCAGCACCCAGAGAAATGCCGTTTTTCTTTATCTTTGGACACTCATTCTGCTTTTCAATACTTTCTATCGCCAGCAGGCTCACCTGGCGGATGCCCGGGCCGCCATGGGCGTCACCTTCTAACCCAAAATCCACGATAAGCTTAGCCAAGGCTAAAGGTTTTTTAGACGTGCCTTTTGTTTTACTGTAATTAAGAGAATGAACCTGCCCTACTTTATTTTCTTGTGTAAAGCCCACTTCTACCTCCACTTTTTTCCAATAATACAATATCGGTTATTTCTATAGATTTTAAAAACATTTTGCACATATCATATATGTTCAGCGCGGCAACGCAACTCGCGGTCATTGCTTCCATTTCTACGCCCGTCTTTGCCGTTGCCTTAGCTGTAGACTCTATTCTTATCTTGTCTTCTTCTAAAATAAACTCTACTGCGACTTGGTCGAGTTCGATATTATGGCATAAAGGAATAAGCCCTGAAGTATTCTTGGCCGCTAACATTCCGGCTACCCGTGCTGTTTCTAAAACATCTCCTTTGGGCATATCATTATTTGAGATTCTCCCGATTAGTTCCTTATTCAGTTTTACCACCGCCGCGGCCTTGGCCACTCTTACGGTTTTTTCTTTACTGCCGACATCAATCATTCCCATTTTTTTAACCTCCGGTTAAAAACACTGATTTTACACTGATTATTAGAACACTAATTTACACTGAATCTTGGGACACTGTCTATTGGTGTGTTCAGCCTCCCAGACTGCTCATTTCAATTTTACGGTCATTAATCGTTTTTTTTGTATATTTTGGTTTTATATTCAATACATTCTTTATTTCTTCAAGCAGCATGTTATCATCGGCATCGCCGCGTAATAGCCGCCGCAAATCATACACCTGCGAAGAAAATAAGCAGGGAGAAATTTTACCCGTACAATCAACTCTTATCCGGTTACAATCATGACAAAAACTGGTTGTCGAGCCGCTGATAAATCCAAGCGACCCCTTTGCCTGCTCAAGACGCAAATACTGCGCCGGACCATGACCTTTTACCCCAGGCGCCGGATAGAGGCGCCCTACTTTAGCGGTTATGATTTCTTTTATTTTTTCACTCGGGATTAGAGAACAAATCAACTTTTCTGACCTTTGATTAGTATGAAAAAATTCAATAAAGCGGACAACCAAAGGATATTCAAGCGTAAGCCGGGCAAAATCAGCGATTTCATCATCATTTACCCCTTTCATTGCAATTACATTTAATTTTACCGGATCAAATCCAGCGTCTAACGCGGCAATGATGCCTTTCCATGCCTGATCAAAAAAATCACCACCGGTGATCTTCTTAAATCTGTGTTTTTGTAGCGTATCTAAACTAATATTTATCCGGTCAAGGCCTGCTATTTTAAGTTGGGCAGCATAATCATTCAACAATACCCCGTTGGTCGTCATGGAAATCTCGCTTAATCCTTCGATCTGCCTTAACATCTTTATCAGTTCAATAATATCCCTTTTTACCAACGGCTCACCGCCGGTAATCCTTAAGTTTCGGATGCCCACCTTTACAAATAATTTTACCAGCCGGGCTATTTCTTCATAACGCAGGATCTCATCATGCGTTAAGAACTGGCTTTTTTCTAAGGGGGTGCAATACATACAATTTAGGTTGCACAAGTCAGTTATTGAAAATCTTAGATAATCTATCGCTATATTTTTTTCCATGTTATAAACGGTATTATTGAATTTGCTTTAATAGCGTCTGCATTCTCCTCGACAACCATGAATCCGTCGGCCTTTGATAAAGTAAAAATATCAGCCGAGCCATGGCTGGACAAGGTAGAAATATAATAGGTTTTATCGATTAGGGATATCTTCACCGGGACGAAATGCTTGCGTCCGGTTTTCTGTCTAAAATCGCCCGTTATAACACCGGTTTTAAATAGCGAAGCGCATTGTTTATACCCGGTCATTTTAAGCAGGGCGGGCTTAATAAACACCTGATAAGCTAAAAAATTTGATACGGGATTTCCGGGAATACCAAAGACAATAGTATTACTTTTGATCCCGAAAAAAAGCGGTTTGCCGGGCTTCATCCGCACTTTATGGAATATCTCCTTAACTCCTAACTCTTTTAATATTCCGGGCACAAGATCGTAATCGCCCATGGATACGCCACCGGAAATCAAAAGCATGTCAGCTTTGAGTCCTTTTTTTATCGCCTTCTTTAGCTCCCCAGAAGTATCTTTGGCGATACCTAAAAAATCAGGCCTGATCCCCTGATTTTTCAGTAAGGCCAAAAGCTGGGGTCCATTGCTGTTATATATCTGGCCAAGGGATAGCTTCCGGCCTAAAGGAACAATTTCTCCGCCGGTATTTAAAACCGAAACTTTTGGCATTTTTATCAGTTTAACAAAACGTTTTCCCACCGTAGCGAGAAGACTGATACTTGCGGTGGAAATTACCGTGCTTTCTAAAAGCACCTTTTGATTGCGGCGAATATCCTCTCCCTGCAAGCAGATATTCGCACCCTTGTTCACGGATTTATTTATCTGTACATATTCTTTCTGTGTTTTGGTCTCCTCGACCATAACCACACTGTCCGCTCCTTGTGGCAAGGACGCGCCGGTCATTATCTTTACACATTCTCCACGGGATATTTTGCCGGCAAATATCTGCCCCGCCTGAAGAAAACCAATACATCTTAACTTTACCGGGACATCCCTGATATCACCGGCCTTTAGGGCATACCCGTCCATCGCCGACTTATTAAAAGGCGGCATTTCTATTTTTGAATAAACATCCTCTTTTAATATCCGTCCAACCGAATCCTCAACCAATACCTGCTCTGTATTTAAAACCTTAGTGTGCTTTAATACTAAATTAAACGCTTGTTCAAACTCAATCATCATATCACCTTTACTGAATTAACTTTAAAATTTATAACTATGCTTGAACCCAGATTTATACCCAGCTCCTGAAAAGACTGCCTGGTAATTATCGAATACATCTGCACCCCGACATCAACTAATATGCGCACGTTTGAACCCAGCGATTCAATCTTGATTATCTTTCCGCTGAATGCATTGCGGGCACTTGTCTTAGGTTGCTCTTTAGAAATTATAATATTTTCCGGGTCGATCGCAATATAAGCATCCCCTCTTTTTTGCGTCGAAAGAATTATTTCTATATTTTTAGCGACACTCATCAGTTGCAGGCCGGCTGATGATTCGGTTATCTGTCCAAAAAATACATTCTCATGCACAAAATCAATAATTTTTCCCTCGCCTAAAGAAATGATGTCCGGTGAGATGCGATAGGCCTGGGTCAAAGAATGAGTTGTCATAATAATTAAAGCCTTAAACTTCTTCTGAAAGTTTTTGATTGTCTCCTCGATGGACAAAGTACTCTGCCGGTCAATATTCGCCGCTGGTTCATCCATAAGAATTATCTCCGATTCGATGACAAGTACCTGGGCAATCGCAACTTTCTGGTATTCTCCCCGGGATAAAGATTTTACGCTGCGGGAAGTAAGATGCGCAATTTTTAAAGTGGAAAGCATGTTATTGACTTTAGAGATAATTTCGGTCTTCGGAACTTTTCTTAATTTTAACCCCAAGGCAACATTTTCAAATACATCCAGATTAAACAAATACGGAGATTGGCGGATGAAACCGATTCTTTTACGTAATTTATTTAGACCATTATTGCCGGGGGGGACCGGTCGACCTTCAAGCAGAATATTACCTTGATCCGGGGTATCAAGAAAGGCAATCAGGTTTAGCAGTGTACTTTTGCCTGAGCCGTTCGGACCGACAATGACCTGAATGCTTCGATTATGGAATTCCAAATTATCAATGTTCAAAGCGAACTGACCGGAACCATACTGCTTGCGAACCTGTTTTAATTTAAGAGAAGAAATCATAATTCCTTTCCCCGGAAGAAATAGATAATTATATTAACCAAAAAAGCGATACTAAGCAGGACCAGCCCTAAGGCAATGCCTAAGCCAAAAGCTCCCCGGGAAGTCTCCAGGGCAATGGCGGTGGTGATATTGCGGGTATAAAAACGAATATTTCCGCCGAGCATCATTGATACCCCGACTTCGGAAAAAACCCGGCCAAAGCCGGCCAAGACACCGGTGATAACAATTAATTTCGCCTCCTTTAAAAAAAGAAAATTGCTTTCGAGTCTCCCGGCACCAAGCAGGCGCGCAGCAATAAGCGGGCGATCGCCTAAATTTCCGACGCCACCGGCAACTAAAGCCGCAACAATCGGAAAAGCCAGAATACACTGTCCGATAATCATTGCACTCTGAGTAAAAAGTAATCCAAAATTTCCCAGCGGTCCCTTTCTTGAAAGAAACGAATAAAGGAGCAGGCCGACAACCACTGTCGGCAGAGACATCAAGGTGTTTAAAATAGTTACCAGCAGTTTTTGACCACGGAATTTTCCTGTTCCGACCCAGATCCCAAAAGGAATAGCCAAAACCGCAGCTAAAAACGTAGAGGCAAAGGAGATTTTTATTGACGTTGAAATAATCCCTAAAAACTCCCGGTCCAGAGAAAAAATGATTTCAAAAGCCCCTTTGAATCCGTTAATGATATATTCCATTTATTTTACCTATTTGCTTTTCTTACCAACATATTGACGAGCATTAGGATGAAAAAGATGTTGACCATTTACTTTATATTCCCTGATCATCTGCTGAGCTGAAGGAGAAATAATCCAGTCAATCAGGGCCTTGGATGAGCTATATTTTACATGAGAAAATCGTTCCGGATTAACCGCAATTATCCCGTAAGGGTTAAATAATTCCGAATCTCCCTCAAGCAGGATTTCTAATCTTATTCTTTCTTTATTAAACAAATAAGTAGCGCGGTCGATTACAAGATATGCCTGCTTTTCATCGGCAATACGCAAAGCAGCGCTCATCCCCTGCCCGGTTTCCAGATACCAGGCTCCTTGCGGATTTAGCTGCGCTTTAGACCATAGGTATTTTTCCTTTTTATCGGTTCCGGAATCATCTCCGCGACTGATAAATAAAAATTTAGTATTATATATTCTTCGCAATGCCTGGGCTGCATCTTTCAATCCGAAAATTTTAGCGGGATCGCTTTTGGGGCCAAGAATAATAAAATCATTGTACATTACATCGCGCCGGTCTATACCATAACCTTTATCGACAAATTCGTCTTCCGCAACGCGTGCATGCACAAGAATAATATCAACATCCCCGTTTTCAGCGAGCTTAATTGCTTTTCCCGTCCCGGTAGAAATAATCTGCACTTTTACGTTATATTCTTTTTCAAAAGCAGGTAAAATATAATCTAAAAGCCCGCTTTCATCGGTGCTAGTGGTAGTTGCCAGCTTAATCTCTCCTTGAGCAAAAAGATTAGTCCCGAAACATAAAATCAGGCAAAAACTTAATATTGCCAACCTCATTTTTATATCCTCTTTAAAACGCAAACTTTAAATTTGTATACAAGCCGTGAATATCAGACCAGCTCCCCGAAGATTTAGTATTCTGCCAGAAATAGGCAAAGTCAGATTGAGCAAAACCCCAGAGCTTATTTTTTAGGCCTAAATAAATCCGGTCCCGGTAAAGATCACCGCGGTCAAAATCTATAAATATCTCATTGGCCAGGTAGGGCTGAATCCCCTCTCGGTCGGCTTTAAGCGTGAGTTTATTGCGATATCTTAAGGTATCGTCCTTGTCCGGCCTTAGCCTTAATTCAAGCCGGCTGCGATCGGAAAATTTTAGGCCTAAAGCCTCCCATTTCACTGTCCCATTTATATGCGGCCGATTTTCTTCTTCCCAAATCTTTCCGTCTTTGTTAAATATCTGGCGGTAATTAACACTTAAGCTCAACCATTTTTTGCAGGCATAAACAAATCCCAAATCAGTATGGTGATAATAATATTCCTTAAAATCATCGCCGAATTTGTACTCCTCAGCTATCTGCACTTTCCATTGTTCGTTAATCTTCCCGGAGATAGCGGTTGTGCTCCAGTATTCCCAGCTAGCGTCATCAAAAGCAAAACAATTTCCAACCGCCAAAAACAAGATTAAGCTCAGACTGACAAAAAAGAATATCTTTTTCATTATCAAATCATCCCTGTTTTAAGTTATCCTTTCTTGGTTGCTATAAATATTCATTCGGCTGCCGCGGGCAAATCCGATCATGGTGATACTTAAGTCCCGGGCAAGCTTGACCGCCTGATTTGTCGGTGCACTCTGCGAAATAACCACCGGGATTTGGCATTTCTGCGCCTTCAACAGCACTTCGGAAGAAATTCTACCGCTCGAAAGCAGACATTTATCCGCGAAAGAAATTTCCTGACAAATCAGTCCGCCAATAACCTTATCGATCGCATTGTGCCGGCCGATATCTTCTTTAAATATCAAAATATCATCCTGATCGGCGATCGCCGCACTGTGCACGCCACCGGTTTTAACATAGATTTGCGATTTTTTCTGAAATTCAACCATTAGATTTTTTATGTTAGAAGATTTAATCTTAAAATCCGAGGTATTTTTCCCGCGGTGCATAACGTCAACGGCATTATAAAAAATCGTGCCCTTGCCGCAGCCGGAAGTATATAATCTCTTAAAAACAAGCTCTTCGGCCGGATTAGCGTTTTTAAGTTCAATATAAGCTGTCCATTGCTGTTCATTGATAATGATTTTCTTTATATCTTCTTTTTCGGTAATAACTCCGGAAGTAAAAAGAAATCCGTAGGCAAGTTCCTTTAAATCAGCCGGGGTGCATAAAAGCGTGACGAACTCTTTATCATCCAATAAGATCGTAAACGGGATTTCTTCAGCAAGCAGGTCATTAACCTCGTCTCTTTTATCCTCTTTTACCTTTATGATCTTAAACTCTTCCATCACTCACCCGTTTTAAACAACTGCTTATATTGTTTATCCGCATAGCGCTGTACCTGCTGTTCAAAAATCTCAAATCTTTTCAGTAGATCTTTAGCTTCCTCGGTTAAAAGCGCGCCGCCGCCGCTTTTTCCGCCCCGGGTCTTTATAATCAGAGTCTTACCAAACCGTTTCTCCGCCGAACGGATATAACTCCAGGCATGGCGGTAGGACATCTTCAGCTGCTGGGCCGCACGGTTGATCGAGCCGGTCTGTCCAATCGCCTTTAGAATCAGGCATTTCCCGCGGCCAAAGACCAACTTACCGTTTTTTTCCAGCCAAACTTTTGATTTTACTTTCATCCGACTAAATCCTCCCAGTCTTGCGGGGTGTTTAAATTTTTAAATATCTTTCGATTTGAAGAAGTGTCTTCTAAATCAAAATAACTCACATTTACTATTGTTAAAAAACTTCTTATCGAACAATCTTTACCTTCTCTCAGAAAAGTTTCTATTTTCTCTTTGATACTTTTGCGATATACAGCATGTATGGGTTCAATCTGTGAGTTGATTCTGGGCACCAGCGCGTCGCTCTCAACGCTATTAAAAAGAGCAAGTTGCCGGACAATCAAATCGTTATGCAAAAAAGGCATATCGCAAGCGATAAAAAAAACCGCCTGTTTTGAGGTCTGAGATAAGGCGGCATGAATTCCGCCCAACGGACCGATATCTTTTATTAGATCCCTCACAATCAAGCAGTCTTTCGCGTAGCGCTGATAATCTTCCGGGGTATTGGTAACTAAGATTACTTCTTTAAATATATTCCCGAGTGTATTTATCGCGGTTTGGATAACAGGAACACCGTCTACTTCAAGGAAGGCCTTATTCTTTCCCGCCATCCGTTCGTTTTTACCGCCTGAGAGTATCGCCCCGGCTATTTCCATATCTATTTTACCTTATCTGCGATAATCAGTATTATACCTCTGTCCGGATATTATGCAAGCAAATAATCGTAACCGTTCAGTTGTGAGTTAAAACCGAGATTGAATTTTAAAATACCTCTTTGAGCGGCGCTTTCGAGCGTAATTTTGGCAGGGACGCCAAAATAGCGAGAACGCGCGGCCGGGGCTACACGATGTAGCCACGGGCTTAGCGAAAAGAGGTGTTTTAAAGTAAATTCAAAAGTAAGTTCAAAAGTGAATTCAAAAAACGTGTTCTTTTTCCGGGAGCTCTTTAACTTCAGCGTAGTTAAATACCGGACCGTCAATACAGACAAATTTCCCGCCAATATTGCAATGACCGCATTTACCAATCCCGCATTTCATATAGCGTTCAAGGGTCATCACAATATCCTCTGCTTTAAATCCGGATTCTAAAAGTTTTAAGGTTACAAATTTAATCATTATCGGCGGCCCGCAGACAATCGCTATCGAATCTTCCGGAGAAATTTTAGTTTCTTTCCAGAGTTCGGTTACAACGCCGACACTACCCATCCAACTCTGATCCGGGTTATCAACGGTTAAAAACGTAAGAGTATCCGGAATTTCCTTCCAGGCTTCAAGTTCCGATTTAAAGCAGACTTCATCCGGAGTTTTAGCTCCGTATAAAATCTTTATCTGTTTAAAATCTTCACGATTATCAAAAACCATGTTTATCAGACTGCGCAGGGGCGGCAGCCCGATTCCTCCAGCAATAAAATATATGTTTTTGCCTTTGATCTCATTAAAGGGGAACGCATTGCCGTAGGGCCCGCGCACATATAAAATATCTCCGGGTTTTAAGCCATGAATAGCATGAGTTACTTTACCGGCATCGCGAATACTAAACTCCAAAAATCCTTTTCGCGACGGTGAAGACGTAATTGATATCGGGGCCTCGCCAATGCCAAAGAGCGAAACCTCGGCAAACTGGCCGGCCTGATAATCAAATTCAGCCGCTGTCTTTTTATCGGTAAAGACAACCTTAAAAGTCTTGGTATCAAAACTCTCATTCTGGATAGCTTCAATTTTTGCCGGATAGGGCAAATATTCGTTCTTCATATTTTACATTACCCTTCTTCAATGAGACCATGATTTACGGAGCACAGCGACGTAAATTATTTAGTCGAATTGAATCCTGTACCGTGCGAACAAGGTGAGCTCTGATACAGGGCTTTACATTAATTTATTTTTTTCAGTTATCTCCTGGATAAATTTGGAGATGCCGATATTGACCGGGCAGCTCACCAGGCAGCGGCCGCAGCCGATACAGCCGCTCATTTTCGTAGCTTGATAGTCGTATTTTAACTTATGCTCATATCTGCGGGCGGTCCGCAACGCTTTTGCCTTGCGCGGATTATGTCCGCTGGCTTCGCGGGTGTAGCCTTCAAAAACACACCCATCCCAGTTGCGGTATCGGGCAGCCGCACCATCCTTTTTATAATCAAAAACATTATAACAGGTGCAGGTCGGACAAACATAAAGGCAACCACCGCAATAAATACAGCGCTCGCCGATGCGATTATAGTTTTCTTCTAAGTTAAGCTGATCATCAGCCATAATTTTAAGTGATTTCTTAAAGTCGACTTTTAATTCGATCATCTGCGCGGCCTTGGATTTTATCCGCTCTTTTGTCTTGCCTGCATCAGGCGGGCAATCTTTAAAAAATTTTCCGTATTTTTTAAGGAATTCCTCCCCTTTTTCAGAGCCGGTTTCAATAAAATAAGAATCGCCCATATCGATTAGCTGCCAGTCAAACCCGGTATCTAAAAAAGGACCGGTCTCGACTGATGTGCAAAAACAACCTTTAGGCCGCGGCGGTTTCAAACAGCCAATAACCACAAGAAATCTATCCTGAGCCCGGCTTAAATAATACTTATCTTCAAAATTGCGTTTAAAAAAATCGTCAACAAAAAGAACTCCTTTTAAATCACAGGCCTTGATGCCAAAAATGAATTTCGTCGAAGATTCTACGGTTTCCTTAACCTCCCCCTCACGAGTAGTGAACATACATTCGAGCTGGGGAAAGAAAATATCTTTTGGGGAAATAACCACACTCTTATCTTCTAAGACAAGATTTTCTAAGGCCGTGTTCAGCTCCGCTGCTTCTTTGGGGAGTTGTTCTATCCAAACATCTCCACCAATATGTTTTTGCGGCACATAAGTGTTTGCGTCTTTATTAACCTCACGCAATAAATCTTTAATTTTTTCCTTAGGGATTATCTTCATCCTATACCTTTTCTATCTTTACCGCACAGACCTTGTATTCCGGTATTTTCGCGATCGGGTCTAAAGCCGGGTTGGTCAAAACATTCGCCGCTGCTTCTTTAAAATGAAACGGGATAAAAACTGAACCCACAACTACTTCCTCTGTACTTTTGGTTTTTATTTTAATATTACCCCGTCGGGAACTTACCCGAACAAAATCACCGGTTTTTACGCCTAAGCGCTGAGCATCCTTAGGGTGCATTTCAACATAGGCCTGCGGGACTTCCCGGTCTAAAGTAGATGTTCGGCGGGTCATCGTTCCGGTATGCCAATGCCAGTAGACCCGGCCCGTGGACAGGGTGAAATTATATTCGGCATCCGGCTGTTCATCCGGCGCGATATAGGGACGGGCGATAAATGTTCCTTTGCCTTTAGCAAATTTATCCTTGTGCAGATAAGGAGTTCCGGGATGATCTTCTGCTGGGCATGGCCACTGAAGGCCATGAACATTAATCCGCTCGTATTTCATCCCCGTATATATCGGCGTAACCGTAGTAATCTCGTCCATGATTTGCGAAGGATCGCTATAATTCATCCCCTTATAGCCCAGCCTTTTCGCTACTGCGCAAAGAATCTCCCAGTCCGCCTTTGCCTGCCCCGGAGGATTGATTGCCTTTCTTATTCTTTCAACTCTTCTTTCGGTATTTGTAAAGGTTCCGTCTTTTTCAGCAAAACTGGCTGCCGGAAGCACAACATCAGCAAATTCTGCGGTCTCGGATAAAAAGATGTCCTGGACAACCAAAAATTCAGTCTTCTCTAAACACTCTTTTACATGGTTTGAGTCCGGATCACTGATTACGGGATTTTCTCCCATGATGTAAAGGCCCTTAACTGTTCCCTTGCCCGCGGCACTGATTATCTCGGTAACCGTAAGTCCGATATTACCGGGCAGGCCTTCAACATCCCAGGCTTGTTCAAACTTCTTTCTTGCGTTCTGATCAGTTACTTTCTGATAACCGGAATATACATTCGATAAGGCACCTAGATCACAGGCGCCTTGAACATTATTCTGCCCTCTTAACGGGTTAACCCCGGTTGACGCAAATCCGACATGGCCGGTAAGCATCGCCAGATTAGCCAGAGATTTAACATTGTCAACCCCGGTGGTATGCTGGGTAATGCCCATTGAATACACAATCATCGATTTTTTATTTGTCGCATATATCCTGGCGGCCTCGATAATATTTATCGCCGGTATTCCGGTAATCTCCTCCACATACTCTGGGGTATATTGTTTAGTCAGCTCTTTAAGCGCTTCAAAGCCTTCGGTGCGTTCCTTAATATACTCTTTATCTTCCAGCCCTTCCTTTATAATTACATGGATTAAGCCGTTTATCCAGGCGACATCGGTTCCATTTTTCTGTTGGGCATGAACAGTTGAGTATTTGGCAAGCTCTATTTTTCGGGGATCAAACAGTAAAAGCTTTGCTCCGCGCTCAAGAACTGAATTTATTATTCTTGAACCAATAAGCGGATGCTGGGAGGTTGTGTCCGAACCGGTAATCAGAAAGCAATCTGCCTCCTCGAATTCAGCAACAGAATTGGTCATCGCGCCGGAACCAAATGTCGCCGCCAGCCCGACAACCGTTGAGGCATGACACAACCGGGCACAATGATCAACGTTATTTGTTTTAAAAACCGCCCGAGCCAGCTTCATCATCAGGTAGTTTTCTTCATTTGTTGTCTTTGCTGAGCTCAAAAAAGCAACGCTGTCCGGTCCATCATTATCAGAAAAGCTTTTGAATTTTTCCGCGATTAAATCCAAGGCTTCATCCCAAGTCGCCGGGATAAATTTACCTTCCTTTTTTATTAAAGGCGTTGTTAAGCGGTCCGGGCTGTTGACAAACTCAAAGCAATTCCAGCCTTTGACACAGAGCGCACTATTTGATACCGGGTGATTCTGGCTGGGATAGGCTCCGGTTAATTTATCGCCATTAGAGATAAGATAAAGACCGCAACCACAACCGCAATAGATACATGTCGTTAATACTCTGGGCATAATAAGTTCTTTCTACTTCTTAACGGTATCTTTAACATATACTAACCAATATAAGCAACCGACAAAAACGGCTCCGCCGATTATATTGCCCAAGGTCACCGGAATTAAGTTCGTTACTAAAAAGCCATTAAGATTTAAGTTCGAGAAGTCTAACCCCGAAGCAACCGCAGCCTCTGTGCCTTTTAAAAACAAACCTAATGAAATAAAATACATATTAGCAACGCTGTGTTCAAAACCTAAGGCGACAAAGGTCATGATCGGAAAGAAGATAGCCAATATCCGGCCGGCGATTTCTCTTGAGGCAAGGGCCATCCAAACCGCCAGACAAACAAGCCAGTTACACAATATCCCTCTAAAAAATGCGGCACAAAAAGAAAGATTTACCTTGGCGTTAGCTATTTTCAAGGCCTGAATACCGGTAAGAAAACCATTCCCTTTCCATAACTCTGTTTTATACATAAAGTAGGCAATTAGGACAGAGCCGATAAAATTCGCCAGAAAAACAATTCCCCACTTGAATAGCATTCTCTGTAATGGAACATTTCTATCTAAGACACTCATAAGCATAAGATTGTTTCCGGTAAAAAGCTCGGCACCGGCAATAACGACGAGCATCAGCCCGACGGAAAAAACAGCGCCGGTAATCATCTTCGCCATTCCAACCCCAACATAAACGGCTAGGTCACTGGAGACCAAGGTGGCAATTGCTCCGCCAAAACCGATATAGACTCCGGCTAAAATCCCGAGGATTATAATTTTAAAAATCGATGCGTTTGTCTTTTGCACACAGATGGTTCGGGAGAGAGTATCGGCAATATTCGCCGGGGTCTTACAATCAATATTTATAACTCTATCTGCCATTTTTCTGCCTTTCCTTTCTTACCGTTGCGCTTGTGACATTAATCACAAGCCTGATTAAAAAAAAGTATATCTCTTTAAACGCTTAATCCTTAAACCCAACAAAAGCGGTGTAATCGGGAACCGCTAAACTTGAGAAAATAATCAAAAAATATTTAAGTCAAGCAGATATTATATAAAACTTGAAAAAGATGTCAAGATTTATTTAAATTTTATATTCAGATAAGACTAACTTTTAGTCAAAGCCGCCTTGATAACGCGGGGGATGTTAAACCGGCTTAATTTTGCCGGCCACTTCAGCTCTTCCTTTTTGCAAATAGTTGAATGGCTTAAACACGTAAAGTCTCTTTTTAATTTTCTTATTTTGCTTTCACGCAACGCCTTGTCTTTAATCAATAGAATTTCATCAAGATCGAGAATAATCTCCTGGGCCTTGTTTATCCGCAACTCTATTTTTTTTGCCTGCTTCTTTTTTATCAGGCCAAATCTTGCCTTCAACCGATTAAGCTCAAACGCAGCTTCATATGTCGAACTAACGATCTGATCACGGCTCATCCATTGAGTCTGATAGTTGAGCATATATTTCCAGCTCGGGCTTAAAAGCGCCTGGCGATGTTCCTCTAACGTCCGGTAGAATAATTTATATCCATACTTTTCGGGCTCTTCAAACGCCCGGCTCCCCGGATCCAAAAAGGGAGCTAAAGTAGAAATATAGGGATGGACCTTGCCGGAAAAGTTACTAAATTTTTCTAAAAGATACCGGCAATATTTCACGGTGTCCTTTACAGACTGCGGGGTCTGCCCGGATAAACCGACCATAAAAAATAAATCTACGCGTTTACACCCCGCGGACAAGGCCGCGGCAATCGTCTGTTCCAACTTTTCATTTGTATAAAACTTTCCAATCGCTCTGCGGATACCCTGATCATGGGACTCGGGTGAAATCTGAAGATTAAAATTGGGAATAGACTGCGCAATCAACTCCAAAAATTCTTGCTCTGCCGGAAAAAACATTTCAATCGCAATGTGGTTATTGACTTTTTTCTTCTTTATCTGGGAGAGGAGTTCCTTAGCATATTCTTCCCCCGCCTGACGGATATCGCCTAATATAATAATCGGGCCTTTTAAATACTGCGAAATAAGCTCAATGTCCCGGGCCACTAATTCCGGTTTGCGGTCAGCCGGAGAAGTTCTCCGGCAAATACGCTCATAAGCCGGACCAGAACCCCCGCAAAATAAACATTTGTGTACGCATCCTTTCCAGGGCAACACAGCCACAATCGGATAATTGAGCCAGCCCTGAAATGGAAAATGGCCTACGGGATCACGGTATTTAACACTCCATTTCATCATCTTCCGATAATCAAAAGATATATTATTCAAATCCACCGGAAGATGAGAAAATTCATTCACGACTACCCGATGATTATTATCGCGCCAGGTTAGATTGGGCACACAGCGTGCAGATTTTTTTTCTTTAATTGTTTCTAACAGATTTCGCAAGGGTTCCTCCGCAGAATCACCGCGGATAACATAATCAACTTGTGCGTACTGCATAAGTTCCTGATGATAATATGAGGATGAGAGTCCGCCAAAAATCACCGGAATCTCAGGATGATGCTTTTTGATGATTTCGGCTAAAGCCAGGCCCCCCTGGGCATGAACAAGCCAATGTAAATCAAGGCCAAAGGCCAACGGATGTAAAGATCTAATCAACTTTTCCGCACTAAAAAACTTATTTTTTAACATCCGCAAGGCAACATTAATAATGCGCACCGAATACCCATGCCGGCTTAAATATTCCGCCATCGTCATAAAGCCAAGCGGATACATCTCAAAAATCGGAGTTGAGGGCACAACATCACTTATTGGTCCATACATTATAGATTTTTTCCGAAAGTCATAAACACTTGGCGGATGAAGCAGAACTAAATCAGCCTGGGGCATTAATTTTTATCCTCCGTTGTGGGGCAAATATCCGATTCCCGGCAAAGACCGCCTCGATTATCCCGCGATAAGTTAAGGAAATCTCCGTATGTGCAGAAAATCCGCATTTTTCACAGCAAATCTCACCTCGGGTCTTAAGATAACAGCCTTGAGTAATCTTCCCGTCCGGATCAACACTGGCGATCATCCAGGGATAACATTTCCAGCGGTTTGCCTTAAGCGCCCTAAGACAGGCATAAGAATTGGCCAGTGGAAACCCATCCCGCTTCATCTTAATAAGATTATCAAGAAGTATCGGCCTGTTTTTAAGCGGGACAAAGAGTTCATCGGCTATACCCTCATACGGATAATGAAACTGAACAGTTATCCCTTTTACGATTGGCGTTAGGAATTTTACCAGTTCCGGCACTTCTTCCTTGTTAAAAGAATTGATCGTTATGTGTGCATATACGGCAGGATGGGTAGAGTTCTTCAGGTTATTCATGATTTTTTCAAAGCTCTCACCCCTGAGCTGATCATGTTTTTGTTTTAAGCCGTCTATGCTTACCCAGATAATATCAGCATTAACGGCTAAAGGGAAGGTCCCGTTTGTCGTGATGCCGACACTTAAAAAAAACTTCTTTGCTTCCTCGACAATATCCCTTATATCATAATTTCCATCTTTCCATAAGAATGGTTCCCCACCCTCGATAATTACGACCCGCGCCCCAAGTTTATAGAGCTGCTTTAAAGACTCTTTTACCTGCAAAAAGGAAAGATCTCTTTGCCCCTTCTTCCAAAACGGGCAATGCTTGCAAGCAAGGTTGCAGGCATGGGTGATCTTTATCCCGGCCAGAAAGGGTTCCTTTATATTCAAAAGGCGAGTTTTTAGATAGTAAGAAAAGAGGTAGGCGTACCAATTAAACCACATTATTTAAATTCCATGCCCTAAATTAATAGGCTCTTTGGACAACATAATCGGTAAGGGCGCTTAAGGCGTCACGGTATTTAGAGCGCTTAAACGATTCTAAGTTTCTTTTAGAAATATTTTTGTATTCTTCGGCCTTGCGCAAAGAATGCTCTATGCCTGCAGAGCGCTGCACAATCCCGGCAATTCTTTTCGCTTTCGTATTATCTATCTGCCTGGACTTAAGGCTCTTTTTTATCCATGCTCGATCTTTTTTATTGGCGAGCGTTAGAGCATAAATAAGCGGTAAGGTTGGTTTGCCCCCACAGATATCGCTTCTTAATGACTTGCCTATTTTTTCTTCCGTGCCGACAAAATCCAGGCAATCATCAACGATCTGAAAAACAATCCCCAGATTCAACCCATAATCAGCTAACGATCGTATTTCACTTTTTGACATCCCTGAGGAAAAAGCTCCGATCCGGCAACAAAAAGACATTAATGCTGCTGTTTTCTTCTTCACGATATCAAAGTAGTCCTGCTCGGTAATCGAGAAATCATAGCATCTTTTTAGCTGTTCCAATTCACCGATACATATGAGGTTGATATCCTCTAAAATCATATCTAGAACCTTAGGCATTTTTAATTGCGACAAAATAGAAAAAGCTTTTGAATACCAATGGTCTCCCAGAATTATAGAGATGTTATTGCCCCATTTAGAATTAATTGTCGGCTGCCCGCGGCGTAATACCGAATTATCTACGACATCATCATGGATAAGGGTAGCGGTATGAATTATTTCAAGCGCCGCGGCAATTGGGATCGCTCTTTTCCCCTGATAATTACCCATCCTTGCCGAAAATAAAACCAGCGCCGGACGCAAACGTTTACCCGGCACATCCAGAATGTATTTATTAATCCGGTGGACTAACTTATTATCCGAATTGAGCCTGGTTTTAAGTTCAGCATCAACTTTTTTGAGCTGATCCTGTATCGGCTCATAAATTTTATCTAATTTCATATAAACATCCCTGCCACTACATAACCAGCCGTTAATAAGAGTCCCATTGCCAGATGAAGGGTTATCGTGCCAAACATCGCCGGGATGAGCTCTTTTGTATTGGTATAATTAGCACGAGCGATTTTAATTGCTTTTAAGGCTAAGGGTAAAGTAAGTAGAGAAATAATTCCGATCCCCGGGATAGCTTTAAATACGCAACCTAAAACAATAAATAAATAAGCCGATGCGAGCAAAACATAAAACCACTTAAGCGCTTTTTCCCGGCCCATGATTACGACGAGATTTTTCTTATCCGCAAACTTATCCGGTTCATAGTCAGGAAACTGATTGATGTAAAGTACCGCGGCAATCAATAAACCGATCGGGATAGAAACAAGCAATGCTCCCCGGCTAAAAGTTTGAGCTTGAACATAATAAGCACCTAATACCACTAACGGCCCACACATTAAGCCCGCGAGAAGCTCTCCTCCGCCCCGATATCCAATTTTCAGCGGTGAAGCACTATAAAAATATCCGGATAATATCCCAATAATCCCTAAAATTAGAATAACCAGGCCCCGGATATAGATTAAATATATCCCGATTAAAGCCGCGAAGCCAAAGGATATTAACGCGCCCCAGTAAATCTTTTTCGGCGAGATCAGGCCTTCCTGAATTACCCGGCTTCCCCCGCTAAAAGGCGTCGGTTCCTTATTCGTATCATCGCTCCGGCTTTTGTGGTCAAAATAGTCATTAACCAGGTTTGTCCCGGCGTTTAAAAATACGGCACCCAAAGCAGCCAAAAAAAAGAGGGGCCCCGAGAATCTCCCGGTTTCATACCAGGCCACGGCCGTGCCTAAGAGCACCGGGATCATCACGGCCTGAAAAAACGGAGCGCGCATCGCGCGAATCCATAATTTAATCTGCATTCCGGATTGCCTCTCCTTATAACTTTAACAATTATCGACGCCGAGAAATGTCTGTTAGTGAAAGCCTTCCTTTTTTGCCACGATATCCAGGGCTAAAGTAGCTAAGTTCTCAACAAACAAATTCTGTCTTTTGTGTGACTTGCGGGCATCTACGGTTTTAATGTATCGTTTACACTTATCACAGACATCCACCCGGCAGCCCTGGTCGTCTTCGACAAAAAAGTAACGCAGAGATTTCTGATCATCATTTCCGCAAAAAACACAAGGCAGCCGCTTAAATAACCATTCCGTGTGACAAAGAGAACAAAACAGCCATCTTTTTCCGGTCTCCTCGGCGAGTCTTGCGATCAGCGGTTCTTTAGCGCAAAGCGGGCAGGTCCCTTTAAGCCAGCCGGTTAAGTCAATAAATTCTCTTAAGTTTTGAGCATAGCTTTCAAGAAACGGAGAAAAAGTCTGACTGATAAGAAAATAATATAGATTAAAATCTATCTTCATCTTTTCGGCAAATTCTTTTAATGCGGAAGTATCTTGCCATATCCCGCGGACAAACACATCGCATTGTTTATCCGAAGAGAAATTTTTCCAATCAACCGTGGGCGTCTCTTTGCTTTCATTTTTGATAAGCTGCCAAATATCTTCCGAAAGCTTATTAAATAAATGCTGGTCGAGTTTAATATCTTCTGGTTTTAAGAAGGAAAGGCCTTTAATATTTCTCTCTTGCGCGGCTTTGATGTCGAGGTTAGCCAAATCAGGCTGACAAGATAATACGACCTGCTGTTGAAGCTTAAACAGGGCTTCATAAAAGTCCATGATCTCTTTTGATTCTGGTTTTGCTTCCTTTAGCTGGGCAATCTGCGTAAGCGCTGAATCATAAAATTTTTCCTTTGTTTTTTCCAAGAATAACTTCCTTTCCTTAAATGAGCACGTAACTTATGGAGCGTTAGCGAACATAAGTCACTGTGCGAATTAAACCCCCACACCAATTTTACAAGGTGATGTGGGGTGCGCGAAATAGAGCTTATCGTAAAGCTAATGAATATATTATACCAAAATAAGTCAAAAAATTGGTGTGGGGGTAAGTTCAGCCCTATCCGCCACAAAGCATGGCGGATAGGATTCACTTACCTTTTTAAAGCAATAAAATTCAAATCTGTCCACCAATTAGAATTACATATCTAAGGAAAAAGCCGCCTAAGAGTACAAGGGCGGAAACAATTAGAGATACTTGAGGGCTCTTATCTTCTTCCTTTAAACCAAACAAAAGCGGGATAACTAACCCTAAGCCAATAATTCCCACCCACCAGAGAAGACCAAAGCCAGAGCCAATAATCATCCTCATCGCCGCGGACTGAATCTGTGCAAAGACAAAGAGAATGATTATAAAAAGCTGTAAACCGATGACCCAGCTATTTATCTTTTCAAGCTTGGGAATAAAAGGATCCAGCTTCATTGATTGTTTACAGATATGGGTAACCACTAAGACAAATACTACACCCGCGATTCCCGTAGATATAGCGGAAACACTGAACACTGCCGGTAAAAAAACACTGTTCCAGAGCGGATTAGGTGTTGCGGCGAGAAGGACACCGGTATAAACGATAACTAACAAGGCAAAAGGAAGCGCAATCAGCCCGACCGCTTGTCTTAATTTTGCGCCCCAGGAAACAACCCAGCTAAATAAAGTTAACACCAGATAGAGCAGGCTGAGAATAACAAAAATGGTCAGTAGCCAAACACCAATCGACATCACGGAAGTTGGCTGGAACATAATAAACCCAGGCCCCGTCCTTAAAAGAAATTCCCAAAAGCGTAACGGATGCCCTAAATCAATAACCAAAAGTAGCACCCCTAAAATAACCGGCCAAGGAGCAATAAAAGCTCCAATTCTGGTTATCCGCTGATATTGTTTACCGCCGGCAAGATCCGCGATTACCGCCAATAACAAAGCCCCAGCGCCAAACCCGGCGAAAAACAAATCTAAAGCAACAGGTATTCCCCAATTGAAATGCTCCATCTTTATTCACCCCCCCCTGATTCGGCCTTTTTATCTTTAACCGACTTATCTTGTTTGAAATATCTCCAGAGACCATAAAGAATCGCCGCTCCGGGAATTACTCCGGCAATCCATTTAAAGAAAATCTTTGCTGTTGGTACCTGCGGCTGTTCCGGAAGTCCATAACGCGATGCGGCCTCAGGTAAAAGATAAATTACTCCCAATCCGGACAACTCTGTATCGCCATAGATGCGTGGGGAGAGTTTTGGATCTTTTTGCACCAACACCTGCTGACGTTGAATAGCTAATTCCATTATTTTCTCTCTTTCGCCAAAAACAATCGCCCCTGAGGGACAAATCTTAGCACAAGCCGGCTCAAGACCATTAACAAGGCGATCCAAACAAAAGGTGCACTTCCTGGCTGTGCCTGTTTCCGGATCAAACTTAGGGGTCTCAAATGGACAGCTTTCTACACAAGCTTTGCAGCCAGTACAAATAGCCTGGTCAATAACAATCACCCCGTCTTCTCTTCTCCGGGTTGCACCCACCGGGCAAACAAGTACACAGCTGGCATCTGTGCAATGCAGGCATTGCAATTTACGAAATAACCATCTGGTTTTTCCGTCTTCCGGCTCGATAAACTTGATAAGCGTCCAAGTCTTGCCGGAAAGCTTAGGTGGGTTCTGGTATGTCCCGGTAAATTTGGTCTTTTCCGCAGGAAGTAAATTCCACTGCTTACAAGACACCTGACATGCCCGGCAAGCCATACATTTTGAAACATCAAGCAACATTGCTTTTTTATCTGCCATTTCAGATCACCCCCTTTCTTACATCACATAAGAAGGCCTTATACTCCGGAATCATCGTATTGGCATCACCAATATGCGGGGTAAGAACATTAGCACTGTCACCGGTAGATAATCCTATAAATCCCCAGTGCCAAGGTAACCCAATCTGCTCAACGACCTTGCCATCAAGATTAAACGGTTTAAATCTATCGGTCACACAGGCAATCGCCGTAATCTCACCGCGAGCGGAAACTATTTTTACCTTTTCTCCGTTTTTAATCCCTTTATCACGAGCCAAGCTCTTGCTCATCTCAACAAACATTTCCGGCATTAATTCCGCCAGCCAAGGCAGATTACGAGTCATCGGACCACCCTGATGATGCTCTGATAGCCGGAATGTTGTCGCAATTATCGGAAACTTGTCTACCGTCCCGACTTTGTCCATTTCACTTGCCCAGAGCTTAATTGCCGGATCGTTTTGAGTATCATGCAAGATATTCTTTACCGGGCTTTCTAATGGCTCATAGTGTTCTGGAAATGGGCCATCAGCCATATTCATTCCAAATAAGCGCGCATGGCCCTCCGGCTTCATAATAAATGCGCCCTTATTTTTCTCCGGCGGAGAAGTCTTTCCATAATCAGGAACATCGCCAATCCATTTCGTTCCTGTCCATTTAATCACCGGATGCTCAGGATCCCAAGGTCTTCCCTTCGGGTCACAAGAAGCACGATTGTAAATAATTCTGCGGTTTACCGGCCAGCACCAGCTCCATTCCGGATAAAGACCAATCCCTGTCGGATCAGATAAATTACGGCGCTTGGCCATGTTCCCCTTTTCCGTATAGCTGCCACAATATAGCCAGTTACCAGAAGATGTCGAGCCATCTTCTTTTAACTTTCCAAAACTGGGCAGAAGTTTTCCGGTATTAAGATCATACCCATTTATCTCTTTCGCGACCTTATTAACATCCGGCTCGTCTCCATAATCCCAGTCCATATCTACTATTGCTCCGGGATAAACACCGCCCTCATAAGAATAAAGATCACGCACGGTTCTAAATATTCGGTCAATAATCCAGAGATCTCTTTTCGCTTCTCCCGGCGGTGGAACAGCCTGATAACGCCATTGGCTCCAACGACCGCTATTCGTAAACGATCCTTCCTTTTCTACAGAACAAGCCGCGGGAAGTAAAAAAACCTCGGTTTTGATATTAGCGGCATTTGCCTCCGGCCCTTTCCAGAAGGCAGCGGTTTCATTTTCAAAAATATCTATCCCCACTAACCAGTCAAGATTTTCCATGGCCTTGCGTTCCATCCTGACATTAGGACCAGCGACTGCCGGATTCTGTCCGATACAGATTAATCCTTTCACTTTACCCGCAAACATAGATTCAAACATGGAAATATGAGAATAGTTTCCGCTAATCTTGGGCAAATGCTGATAAGCGAAATCATTTTTCGGGGTCGCTGCTTTACCATAAAATGCCTTAAGCTGACTGGTGATAAAACGTGGTGTGAATTTCCAGTAGTTCACGCTCTTAGGATCAGAAGATTCCGGCTTCCAATGCGCGATGTAAGCATCTAAGTCCTTATCTTCAGCCCGGGGCGTCTTAAGATAGCCCGGGAGAATGTGGAAAAGAATACAATGATCCGTAGCTCCCTGTACATTAGACCACCCACGCAGGGCATTTACTCCGCCGCCAGCGACTCCGATATTACCAAGCAGAAGCTGGAGGATAGCATAGGAACGAATCCCCTGCACCGCATTAGTATGCTGAGTACTACCCATCGCATACATGATTGTACCGGCCTTGCCCACCTTACCCGTAGCACAATAAGTTTTAGCTACCTGTAGATAGACATCCTTGGGCGTTCCGGTTATCTTACAAACTGTATCTATATCATAGCGGGAAAAATGTTTTTTCAGCAGCTGGAAAGCACAACGAGGATTCTTTAAGCTCTTATCCTCTTTAGGTACGCCGCTTTCATCTTTCTGGTATTGCCAGGTATCTTTACTGTATTTTCTCTTTTTCTGATCGTAGCCGGAGAAAATTCCATCCTTGAAATTAAAATCAGCAGTAATTAGAAAAGGAGCATTCGTGTATTCAGCAACATATTCCTTATGATAAAGCTCGTTCTCTATACAGTAGTTGATAAGACCGCCAATAAAGGCGACATCCGTTCCCGAACGAAAGGGAGCGTAAATATCCGCTTTAGATGATGTCCGCGTAAAACGAGGGTCAGCACTGATGAGCTTTGCTCCTTTTTCCATCGCTTTAGTTACCCACTTAAAGGAAATCGGATGGTTTTCCGCAGCATTACTTCCGATAATCAAGATGCAGTCTGAATTCCGGATATCAATCCAGTGATTGGTCATTGCTCCGCGGCCAAAAGATTCTGCCAGCGCCGCAACTGTTGAGGAATGACATAGCCTGGCCTGGTGTTCGAGAAAAACAATACCCAACGCGCGAGCCAGCTTAACCGCTAAATAACATTCTTCATTATCAATTGCCGCGCTCCCCAGCCAACCAATAGCTTCGGTACGATTGACCGTCCGGCCCTGATCATCCTGAAGTTGAAAAGTATCGTCTCTTGTCTTCTTAATTCTTTTAGCAATCTCCCGCAGTGCCCAATCCCAGGATACATCTTCCCATCTATTGGCCCCGGGAGCACGATACCTGACTTTATTAAGCCGTCTTTCGTTATTGACCAACTGATAAAGCGCTCCTCCTTTACTGCAAAGCGCACCTTCATTTATGGGATGATCTGAATCCCCTTCAATGTTTATCACTTGCCCATCACTTACCGAAGCAATCTCGCCACAGCCAACAGCACAATAAGGACAAATCGTAGTTACTTGCTGGGCATACTTTATCCGCAGACCCAAAGCATCTGCCTGCGCTTGGACAGAATCAAGATTAAATAAGCCGCTTAAAGCAAGAACCGTTGACCCCCCAGAAAGCTTCAAAAAATCTCTTCTTGTTATGTTCATCTTTGAGGCCCCCTCCTTTCCTTAATGAGTATGGAATTTATTACATATTTCATGAGTTATATCTCCCTTCTTGTTAGAAAATCCCTTCCTGAAGATTCTGAATTTGTTTATAGCTAAACACCGGCCCATCTTTGCAAACATATTTACTGCCAACATTGCATCGTCCGCACTTACCCACGCCGCAACTCATGCGCCTTTCCAAAGAAGTAATGATCGTCTCCGGAGTAAACCCTAATTCCAAAAGCGGCGGCATCGTAAACTTCAACATTATCGGCGGACCACAAACCAGGCTGATCGTATTTTCAGAACTCGGCGCTACTTCTTTAAGCACTGTCGGGACAAAACCTTCCCGGCCTTTCCAGTGCTCATCTCCTTTATCAACCGTAACAAACATATCAATATCATCTCTTTGTTCCCAATCTTTTAATTCCGATTTATAAATCAGCTCTCCCGGACTGCGCGCGCCGTAAATTACGGTAATATTTTTAAACTGCTTTCTGTTTTTCTCATTAAGCATATAGCGGATTGTCGATCTTAATGTCGTAAAGGCAAAACCACCGCTGACAATGAGAACGTTTTTGCCTTCCATACTTTCTAATGGATAAGCGTTTCCATAAGGGCCGCGGACCCCGATCTTCGCGCCTTCCTCTAAGCTATGGAGGGCCGTGGTAACGACCCCAGTCGGATAACACTTTACACTAAATTGGAGATATCCCTCATCTAACGGGGAAGAGGCAATCCCGATCGGACTTTCTCCGGCGCCTAAAACAGAAATCATTGCAAACTGCCCGCAAGAAAACTTAAAATTTTGTTCATCTTCTTTATTACAAAAAACCAATTCAAAGGTCTTGATGTCCTTAGCTTCGTTTTCAATAACCGTCTTTCTTATAACTACAGGTTTCGGAAGATAAGGATTCGTCATTTTTTTAGTTCCTCTATTATTTCCCTAATATCCATATTCACCGGGCAGTTGGTAATACAGCGGCCGCAGCCGATGCAGGCGGTTTTCCCAAAATTTTCAACAAAGTAATTAAATTTATGCATAATCCTTTGCCGCATTCTTTCTTTATTCGAAGCGCGGGGATTATGCCCGGAAGCCTCGAGCGTAAAAATCGGGAACATGCAGGAATCCCAATTGCGGATCCGCTGGCCCTGGGTGTCTACTTTCTCATCGAGAAACGCAAAGCAGTGACAGGTCGGGCATAAATATGTACAAACCGCGCAACCAAGACATCTTTCATGAATCTTTCCCCAGACCGGATCATCAAACATATGATCGAGCTTCTCCTTAAAACCTTCCAGGGAAATTTTTGAAGTCATTTTTGCCTGGGCTTCTCTTTCGATAGACTCTACCTGCTTATTTAAAGAATTCCCCGCATCTTTAAAATTTTTATTCTCAGCGATAAGAGCCTCTCCCTTTTTGGTCAAAATTTCTACGTAGCATTTTTTCCGGTCTAGCTCGACGACCAGAATATCAAGCCCTTCGCGATTAAACGGTCCCCCACCCACCACATTACAAAAACAAGCGGCTGCCGGCTTATTACAAGCCAGACCGATAAGCACTGTATTCTTTCTTCTTTCTATATAGTAAGAATCCTGATAATCTTTCTGGTCAAAAACTTTATCTAACAGAAGCAGCGCTTTACTGTCACAGGGACGAATTCCAAAAAGCACTCGCGGTTTAACTATTGTAGCAGATTTTTCCGGCTTTCCTTCTGCTCCCTGAAAAGCAAAAAGCACCTCGGACTGCGGAAAGAAAAATTCTTTTGGCGTCTTAAGTGAGTTGGCATACTCAAAAACCACACTTTCAAGAGAAGATAGCGGCTCAAGAGCGATATAATCATCTTTTTTCTGCGGAGCAAATACATCGTAATTGCTCTCCAGATTACTGAGAAAATCAAGCAAATCTCTTTTTTCAATTACTTTGGCATTCATTCTTTCATAAACTCCTGTGGGTCGTCCGGTTTAAAAGTAGCTAACGGCGGCAGATCTTCTACTTTAACCCCGCTTTCATCCCCATAATTTTTCTTTATATCCTTTTCTGCCTTTTTAGTCAGCTGTCTGATCTCAATATTCAGCGGACAAGCTCGCAGACAAGCCCCGCAATCAACACAACGGCCAGTGGTGTGCATCGCCCGCATAATGTGGAATATTAACGTATCTGAAGGGTTTGGCGCTTTGCTAAACCAGCCCGGCATGCCCTGATCAACAAAACAAAGCGGGCAATAGCAAGAAGGACAGGCATTCCGGCAGGCATAACATCTTATGCACTCATTCGTTTCCTTAGAAAAATATTCCCAGCGTTCATCAGCGGACTTGGCTTCAAATTCCTTAACTTGCGTGTATTCATCAACCTCTAGCTCCGGAACCTTCTCCCCGATAAGCTCATCATAAACAACCGGATTGCGATGGGTACATCTTAGACAAGACTCATGAAGCAGCTTATCTTTTTCTATTCTTTCCTCAAAATTTTCTCCTTTAAGAATAATCTTACTTTCTTCTTCTCTAGCCTCGATAAGCTCTCGCCCCTTTAGTATATCCTTTATTTTTTTGCGGTCAATCATTCCCGCACAGGGAACGCCGAGAATAAAGATATCTTCTTTTTTAACCTGGTTTTCTTTGATAAGATTTACAATCGAACGGCAATCGCATCCCTTAGCAACAACGGCTACTTTGCCTTTAGCTGATTTTAAATAATTTGCTAGATTATTTTCACAGGTTGAGTTCCAGACCAGCTTATCTACATCTGCCGCTTCTCTGATAAATACCGGGCGGCTGCGCAAAGGAAGCGTTCCTTTTTCATAGCCGATTATTAAATCAACTTTCTTTTCTGCAAGTAGCTTCTTAGCAATATCCTTTAAACTCTTCTCTCTATTCTGCATCTAATAATCACTCCGGTTAAGCTTTTGTAACAGTTCAACTCTCGGTTAAACTTTAAAATGCCTTTTTGAGCGGCGCTTTCGAGCGTAATTTTGGCAGGGACGCCAAAATAGCGAGAACGCGCGGCCGGAACGGCACGATGCCGTCACGGGCTTAGCGAAAAGAGGTATTTTAAAGTAAATTCAAAAAGCAAAAACATCAGATAACTAAACTATTCTACCTTATTTTTCACAAATCTTTTATTTGGGCCGAGTGCCTTGATTTCTTCCGTAACCTCTTTCATTACTTTAGCAAATCGTTCTGCTTCGGCCGCAGATATCCAGGTAAACTGGACTCTGTTTTTTTCAATGCCGACAAAATCCAGTAAGCTATTAAGCGCCGCAAACCGGCGGCGGGCAATATAGTTACCGCTAATATAATGACAATCTCCCGGGTGGCATCCGGAAACCAGGACACCGTCAACCCCGTTCTGCAAGGCCTTTAAAATAAAATAGGGGTCGATCCTGCCGGAACAGGGAACTCTGATCACCCGGATATTAGGCGGATATTGAAGCCGGCTAATACCCGCTAAATCCGCACCGGCATAACTGCACCAGTTACATAAGAAAGCTAATATTTTCGGTTCAAATTCTTTATTCATATCTATTTAAAATGGTGAATGATGACAATATCAAAAATTAAAATGCAAATATCAAAATGACAAATTAAAATCTAAAATTATCTCCTGCTTTTAAAGTATCAACATGCTCAAAGCAAATATATTTGCGGTTTGATTTTATTCTCATTTTTTTATTTTGATTTTTACATTGTCATTTTACTTTTTAATTTTTAAATTTTAAATTTCTAATTTAATCTGACTAAAACGAACCTATCACAGCAAACAATTGGTTATTGGTAAACCCTTTTAGGTCAAGGGCACTCGAACGACAGTTAGCAGCACAAGCCCCGCAACCTTTACACATCGCCGCGGTGACTACCGCCGCTTTCTGTCCGGTTCTTTCATTAATAACCTTTACCTCAATTGCCTTATAAGCGCATAATGATTCGCACATGCCACAAGCACTGCAGAGCTCTGGAGTAACCGAAGATATCGTGCCTTCGGCCTCAATCTCATCTTTGCTCAGGATGGTGGAAGCCCGGGAAACCGCAGCATTGGCCTGGGTAATGCTTTCATCGATGAACTTTGGGCAATGGGCCAAACCGCAAACAAAAATTCCTTCGGTAGCGAATTCCACCGGACGCAGCTTTACGTGCGCTTCCAAGAAAAATCCATCCGCATTTAGCGGCACTTTTAACAGCTGGGCTAAGGATTTATTCTCTTGCTGGGCAATCGTAGCTACGCCCAGAGCGACGAGATCGGGTCTCAAGGTCAGCTTTTCCAGCAAAACATCATCCATTACTGAGACTTCAATTTTTCCATCAACTTCTTTTACCTCGGGCTTCTTATCCTTGGTATAACGGATAAAGATAACCCCTTTTTCCCGAGCCTCGCGGTAATAATCTTCCTTCAGCCCATAAGTGCGCATATCGCGATACAAAACATAAACTTTAGCTTGCGGATTTAATTCTTTAATTTTTAAAGCATTCTTTACGCTTTCACTACAGCAAATGCGGCTGCAGTAAGGATATTCCTCTTCCCGAGATCCGACACAATTAATCATCACGACCGTATCAAGACGAGCAGCGGTTAACTTCCCGGAGGAAAGATTCTCTTCTAATTCCATCTGGGTTAAGACATTCTTATTCTCTCCGTAAAGATACTCTTTAGAGCTTAGCTCGTGAGCTCCGGTAGCGACAATAATTATCCCGTGCTCAAGCTTATCTTTTGATTTAAGCGTAGTAATAAAATTTCCGATATAACCGGATATTTCGCTAACTTCATTATCTGTAAAAACCTTAATCAGCGGATTATCTTTTACTTTCTGCTTTAAAATTTTAAGATAATCCTGAACATCCTTCCCTTCAAGAGTGTAATGAATTCTTTGGGCAAGACCACCGAGTTCTTTTTCTTTTTCTACGATATAAGTTTCAAATCCCTGCTTAGCCAGAGCTACGGCCGCGGTCATTCCCGCGATTCCACCGCCAACAACTAAACCTTTCTTGGTAACTTGTAAGCGCAGTCTTTCTAAGGGTTGAAGTCTCGCGGCTTTAGCGACAGCCATTCTTACTAACCCTTTGGCTTTTTCCGTCGCCTCCTGCGGCTCGTTCATATGCACCCAGGAACAATGATCGCGGATATTGGCCATCTCAAACAAGTAACTATTAAGTCCAGCTTCACGAATCGTCTGCTGGAACAAGGGCTCATGCGTGCGCGGTGAACAGGAAGCAACGATAACCCGGTTAAGATTATGCTCTTTTATCTTTTCTTTAATAATTTCTTGTGCATCCTGAGAACAGGTATATAAATTATTCATCGCAAAGACAACATTCGGCAGGCGTTCGGCATATTTTGTAACTTCCGGAACATCAACTACTCCACCGATATTAATTCCGCAATGGCAGATAAAAGCACCGATCCTCGGCGGCTCGCCCCTTACATCTTTTTCCGGCGGTAATTCTTTGCGCGTAACCATTGTTCCGCGCACACTCGATAAATCACCTTGAGCAAAAGACGCTGCCCCGCTCGCCTGCATAACTGTTTCCGGAATATCTTTCGGCCCCTCAAAAGCACCGCAGACATAAATCCCGGGACGGGAAGTCTCAACCGGCGAAAATGAATCCGTTTCGCAGAAGCCATATTTATCCAGGTCCAAACCTAACCTCCGGGCCATCTCTTTCATCTCTTCGGTCGGAGTAAGACCAACCGATAATACGACAAGGTCAAATTCTTCATCAACGAAATTTGAGTCCTGATCAACGTAGCGCATTATCAAATTTTTCGTTTTCGAAACCTGTTTTACTCCGGAAGGTATACAGCGGATATAGCGGATTCCAGATTCTTTCTGCGCCCGCTCATAATACTTATCAAAATCCTTACCAAAGGCCCGCATATCCATAAAGAATATTGTCGGCTCAATCTGCTTTTCGTGCTCCTTGGCAATAATCGCTTCCTTAGTCGCATACATACAGCAGACCGAGGAACAGTATCCTTTGCCACAGGAGGGATCTCTTGAACCGACACACTGGATAAAAGCAACTTTAACCGGATGTTTTAGGTCACTTGGCCGCAGGATCTTTCCTTTAAAGGGGCCGGAGGCGCTTAAAATCCGCTCAAATTCAATACTCGTTACAACATTCGGATAATCTCCGTATCCGAATTCTCCTTTTAGTTTGGCGTCGAATTCTTCAAATCCAGGAGCAACAATAACCGCACCGACATCAAGATCAACCTCTTTTTCCTGTTGTTCAAAATCAATCGCCTCGGCCTCACAAACCTCTTTACAGACTTCGCATTTGTCGTTCAGCAAATGCACGCAATTTTCTGGATCAACTACTGCTTTATTCGGAATAGCCTGGGGAAAGAGTATATACATTGCCGAACGACCGGACTTATTTTCGTCAAAGGAGGAAGTCAGCGGCACAATTTCGTGAGTACACACCTTTTCCGGCTCAACTCCCCCACTCGGGCAAACTGACTTACAACTGCTACAGCCCATACAAACAAAGGAAGGCTCCTCAAAAGGCGTAGTAACCTTTCTTTCCGGACCCCGATTAGTAAATCCGATTGCTGCCTGTCCCATTCTCTCCCGGCACATGCGGACACAAAGTCCGCACAACAGACATTCCTCGTTTTTCTTTTCAAACCGCGATTTTTCGATTCCGTACTGAGCCGCGAGTTCCTTAATTTTTTCAGAATCAGGACAGCGGGCTAATAATAGTTCAATAATTATTTTACGGGTGGAGCGCACCTGTTCGGTGTCCGTATAAATTTTAAGCCCTGGGCTTACCGGATAAGTACAGGAAGCTTGAATTCTTGAGCGGCTATTCTGAACAGCTTCGACCACACAAACACGACAAGCACCATAAGGTTCTAAGGCCTTATGATGGCATAGCGTAGGGATTTCGATCCCCAACTTTTGAGCGGCTTCTAAGACCGTAACATTATCTTCTACCTCTACCTTGCGGTCATTTATAAATATAGTTATCATTTCACTGCACCTTTACCGCATTAAATTTACAAGCATCTAAACACACACCGCACTTAATACAATTAGATTGGTCAATAACATGTGCTTCTTTGCGGGCACCGGAAATAACATTTTGAGGACATTTTTTTGCACAAACAGTACAACCCGTACATTTGTCGGCATCTATCGAGTAAGCAATTAATTCCCGACACACACCGGCCGGGCATTTTTGGTCCCGGATATGAGCTTCATATTCATTTTTAAAGTACCTAAGCGTAGTAATTACCGGATTGGGGGCAGTTCCACCGAGAGCACACAAGGAACCATTCACAATGGCAGGTGCTAATTCTTCAAGATTTTGAATATCTGACTCCGTGCCTTTGCCTTCAGTTATCTTAAGGAGGATATCATACATTCTTTCCACACCCTCCCGACATGGCGTGCATTTTCCGCATGATTCTCCTTTAAGAAAATCAAGGTAATACCTGGCAATATCTACAGCACACGTATTTTCATCCAGAACAATCATTCCGCCAGAGCCCATCATTGAGCCAACTTCGGTCAATCGTTCATAATCAACCGGCAGATTGATGTGTTCAGCGGGAATACACCCTCCCGAAGGCCCTCCGGTTTGCACGGCCTTAAATTTTTTACCTTCAGGTATTCCCCCGCCAATCTCATTTACAATTTCTTTAAGGGTGATACCCATCGGCACCTCAACTAAACCAGTATTATTAATCTTACCGACTACCGAGAATATCTTAGTCCCTTTACTTTTTTCCGTACCAATCTTTGAAAACCATTCACTGCCCCGAGCAATAATTACCGGTATATTCGCCCAGGTTTCTACATTATTAATATTGGTCGGCTTTCCCCACAATCCTTTTTGCGCCGGAAAAGGCGGTTTTTGTTTAGGCTCACCTGATTTGCCCTCAATTGAAGCAATCAACGCTGTTTCTTCACCGCAAACAAAAGCACCTCCACCTTCACTAATCTTGATTGCAAAATTAAAACCCTTATCTAGAATATTTTTACCGAGAAGACCATAATCTTCAGCTTCCTTGATCGCGGTCTTTAACTTTTCTATTGCCAGAGGATACTCTGCCCGAACATACATATAACCTTCATTACTGCCGATAGCATAAGCACAGATTAACATCCCTTCTAAGACAGTATGCGGGTCACCTTCCAATACACTTCTATCCATATAAGCACCGGGATCACCTTCATCAGCATTACAGATAATATACTTTTCATCCCCCGGTGATTTGCGGCAGGCATCCCATTTGATACCAGTAGGAAATCCGGCTCCGCCTCGGCCGCGGAGTCCTGAATCCTTAATAATCTTTATTACATCTTCCGGCGAGGACTCATTAAGGACTTTAAATAAAGCAGAGTATCCTCCCCGAGCTATATATTCTTCAATACTGTTCGGATTAATAACCCCACAATTTCTCAAGACAATTCTAAATTGCTTCCTGTAGAAAGGAAGTTCATCGTAGCGTTGAATATCTTGAGCACCACCATTGCTATTATATTTATATATCTTGTTATCAATTAAACATTCTTCTTTTTCTATCTTTGCCATTACCCAGTCTTTTTTTATTTTTCCCTTGGCAACTTCGGTAATCAACTCCGGAACCCTTTTTGGGGATACCTCAGCATAGGTTATCTTCGGCATACCCGGAATAATAACATCAACCAACGGCTCTTTCTGGCAAAAACCGATACATCCGGTAGGGCTAACCACAGCATCAAGATTATGTTTTTTTATTTCTTCCTTAATAGTATCGTAAACTTCCTGGGCGCCGGAAGCCAACCCACAGGTAGCCATGCCGACAACAATCTTGACCTTATCCGGGTGCAGTCGAGCCTCGCCGGTTTTTTTTATCTTCTCAATATCTTGCAAATTTTTTATCTTAGGCATAGCTTTTCAGTATTTTTGGGATATCGTCCTGTTTTAGTCGTCCGTAAGTTACCTCACCAATACGCAGTACCGGTGCGATACTACAACATCCCAGACAACGCACTGCTTCTAATGAAAATAATTTATCTTCTGTGGTCTGGCCGGAAGATATTTTTAATTCTCTTTCCAAGCGCTCCAAAATCTTCCCGGCACCTTTTACGTAACAGGCCGTCCCCAGGCAGACACTAATCATATGTTTTCCTCTGGGCTCAAGGCTAAACGCCGCATAAAAAGTAGCCACACTGTGTATCTGGCTTAAAGGTATCTCCAACTGTTGGGATACATACACAAGTATATCTTTTGGCAGATATCTATACTCTCTGGTTATTTCCTGGAGAACCGGGATCAGCACACTTTTTTCATCCTTGTATTTATTGATTATATTGCTAACTTTTTGGATATCCTCATCAACTAAGTTGACCTTATATGCGCTTTCCGGAATTCGGGGTTGGCTGGTTACCGGACAATTTGCCCAGCAGGTACCACACCCTGTACACTTTGTCTCATCAACATATCTTGGTCTTCTTCTAATATGCACCTTAAAATTACCTGGTGAGCCACTAATCGTCTCGACATCGGACAAGGTAACTACTTCTATATTTTCATGCCGACCGGCATCAACCAGTTTCGGAGCCAGAATACACATTGAACAGTCGTTAGTCGGAAAAGTTTTATCCAACTGAGCCATTGTCCCGCCGATAGCGGGCTTCTTGTCCATCAAATATACCTTGTAGCCGGAATCAGCAAGATCAAGTGAGGCTTGAATTCCGCCAATACCTGCGCCGACAACAAGCACAGCACCTATTTTGTTAGAATCGTTGGGTTTGTTGAGTTCGTTGAGTTTGTTGGGTTCGTTGAGTTCGTTGAGTTCGTTGAGTTCGTTGGGTTCGTTGGGTTTGTTAGTTTTGTTGTTTTTTTTCTTCATCACTCACTTACCAAGTTCAATGATTTTAACAGCGGCATCGGGTTAGTCAAATGTTTCTTGAACCAGGGCTCAGCTTTAAGGCCAAGGGCCAAGCCTAAAAGTTCCGTGAAATAAAATATGGGTATCCGATTGCCCTGATTGGGCCGCATATCCAGGTTAGCCTCACATAATGGACATGCGGTTACAATACAATCAGCCCCAGCTTCACTGGCCATATCCACAATATCATTACATAACTTCACGACGATATCCGGCGTAGTCAGGGCCAGGCTGGCGCCACAGCATTCGGTGCGGTCTGACCAAGAAAGACATTCCGCCCCGACGGCCTGCATTAAATTATCCAGCGAGCGCGGTCGTTCTTCATCATCAAATTGAGTAAGCTCATGCGGCCGGACAATTACGCATCCATAATAAGCAACCACCTTCAAGCCGGTTAACGGCTTTTTAATATTTTCCTTTATTTTATCCAAGCTAATGCTATTGCAAACAACATCCAAAAGGTGCTTAACCTGGAAATTGCCTTTATAAGTAGACTTCATTATTTTCTGCATCTTCTCACGCAAGTCTTTGTTTTCTTTCAGAGCGAGCGCAGCATTCTTAAAGCGGATAAAACACGCGGCACAGGCAACCGTTAAATCCATCCCGGCCCGGTCGGCAATAAAAAGATTTCGCGCAGCCAGGGCTTGATCGAGAAGACGGTTAGTACAATGTCCGGAACTGGCTCCACAACAATTCCAATTGGCCAATTCTTCCAAGTCCACTCCCAAGCGCTCACAAATCGCCTCGGTTGAGAGTCCATACTCCCTGGCCGTACCATCAAGCGAACAACCCGGAAAATAAGAAAGTTTCAAAGTTTACTCCTTTTTATCGCCAAAAGTTTTAAATATTTCTTCAACCTCTTCGATATTCTCTATCCTGGTCGGTAAAATGTTTAGTTTTCCTTTAAGAAACATCACTGCACCTAAGACCATATCTTCTTTATAAAAATTCAGACTTAATATCTTACAAGCCGCAAGCAGGGATATTTCATGCAAGCGGCCATATTCGCGGATACAGTTAAGAAAAACCTTATGAAAGGTAATAATTTGCGGGGTTGGGGGTCTGATCCCCGACTGCAAAGCCATCTCCCTCAAACTATCCATAAAGACAGGCAAATCTACTTCATTGGGACATCGGGTTGCACAAACTTCACATGAGGCACAAAGCCAAATCGTTGCACTGGAGAGAACCTTATCCCGTAAGCCCATCTGAATCATTCTGATAATCTGGTTCGGGGTATAATCCATCGCAAAGGCTACCGGACAACCGGCCGAGCATTTGCAACATTGATAACATTGCTGCAGCTGCTTATCAGCTTTCTCTTGGACGACATCAACAAATTTTGGATCAATTACTTCTTGCTCGCCGCCCTTTGTCGTAATCTCCACCTATTTATCCTCCCCTTCACCAGTACTCTTTTCTATTTTTTTCAAAATGTCAGTTCTGACTTCGGCTTCATTGGTTAAAAAGTAGGAAAGACATTCCAATTCTGTAGCTAAATTGGCATTGCGCAGTTCTACACCTTCCGGGACAGAAATGCTAACCGGAGCAAAGTTCAAGATTGCTCTTACCCCGCAAGCAATAAGTTTATTTGCGATTTCTTGAGAGACTTCAGCCGGCACAGCGATAATCCCAATCCTTATATCTCGTTCTTTAATTGTCTGTGGGAGTTCAGATATATCCTGGATAATTATATCCTCCCACCTCTTTCCGGTCTTATGAATATCGTTATCAAAAACAGCGACAATATTAAAACCACGCTCTTTAAACCCGGGGTAAGCAAGCAGGGCCGAGCCAAGATGCCCGACACCGATTAAAGCCACCTTCCACTTTTTATCAACACCCAAGATGCGCGAAATAGCGTCTTTTAAGTCGCGGACATAGTAACCTTTTCCGGTTTCACCAAATTCACCAAAACAGGATAAATCCTTTCGAATCTGAGCGGCGCTGCAACCTATTTTATCTCCCAGCTGTTCGGAAGAGATAATTTCCACTCCCTCTTTTTCCAGCTCGCCAAGAGTGCGGTTATAAATCGATAGGCGGGTAATAACAATTTCTGCAATTTTTTTCTTATTACTCATCAAAGTCTCTGCTTGTGCAAATTATCACAATATAAGTGAAATTTATCACATGTGGTAATAAAAAATATATGAGTCCTCAGGGAGTTTTTCTTTTTATTCTTCGCCGAGGACTCCTCCTGAAACCCGAAAGGCTGAAGAATCTCATCCGGATGTGACATCTGTACCTTATTGTATCTTACGATAAAACTTTAAGTTAAGGTATACTATATCATAGTATTTGCCTTGGGCATTGTCAACTAAATTAATAGCGTAAATTCATATTTTTATTTATTTTGTCTTTTTACCATATACTTCCACCCGGTTACGGCCCAGGGTCTTGGCCTTATATAGCGTCTGGTCTGATTTTTCTATTAATTCAATTCGGTTTTCCCCAGACCCTAATTCGGCGGCCCCGACACTTACCGTTACTTTTAACTCAACTTTCTTATGTCCGATTTCATATGATACCGTATTGTTTTCAACAGATTCTTTTATCTTTAGTCCCACCAGCCTGGCCCCTTCGACGCCGGTTTCGGGCAGAACAATTACAAATTCATCACCGCCATATCTCGCCGTTAAATCGCTTCCTCTTCTATTCTTCTGCAATATGTTTGAAAGCTCCTTTAACACTAAATCTCCGGCCTGATGCCCGTATTTATCATTTATTTCTTTAAACTCGTCTATATCGATCATTAATAAGCTCAATTTTTTCTTATATCTATTCGCCTCGCTAACACTTTTCATCAAGCAATTTTCAAAAAAGTTGTGGCTATATAATCCGGTCAAGCTATCACTTATGGCTTTTTTGTAAAGAATCGCGTTTTCTATGGATATACCCGCCTGCAGCGTTATTAATTCCAGGATGCTTAAATCCTCTTCGGTAAACAATCCACTTACTAACCGATTGTCCAAATATATTACGCCCAACAGATTTTCTTTGGCGATAATCGGCATGCAGAGAATTGATCTTAAACCATAGCGGGTTACGCTAACCTCGTTTCTCAAGTCATCATCTGTGGTTGCATCTTCGATGACCAATGGTTTCCTTTCCTTTTCCACTTTGGCAATAAAAGCCCGGCTTGTACTAAACTCTTCTTCGATTATGTCCTGGGCCACCACATTCCTTACCGTTCTTATTTCTAATTTCTTCTCCTGCTTTTGTTCTTCCGGATAAAGCAATAAAATTCCTCGCTCGGCTCCGATTAATTGAATTGCTTTTTCCATTATTCTCTCCAGCAATTCATCAAGATCGAGGATCGAACTAATCGACCTGGTTGTCTCGACGATCGTTGTCATGCCCCGGGCAATCTTTAATCTTTCTCTGGGGGTCTCCTCTAATTTCTGGTCTTCCTCGATTTTATGTCCCAACAAATCCGCAGATCTCTTTATATATACTTTTGATCCGATTTCTTTGAACACATTATATGCTTGCTGCCAATTATATCTTGCTTGTTCTATTCTATTAAGCGCCTGCAAAAATAGCCCATATTCATAATGCCCTTTTGCCAGTTCATAGCGGCGTCCCAATTTTTTTGTATGCACAATACTCTTTAAGAAATACTTCTCAGCCTTTTTATTATACCAATTTCTTATTATCTGGTTACTGGTTAATAAGGCATAATATTTTGCCGTGACGCGCAATGCCCCGCCGTAATGGTTTACCCACGGCTTTAAGCGCTTCTGCGCCTGCCGGCAGGCATAATCTATTTCTTTTAATCTCTCTTTTTTCTGTTTGGCTTTCAAGCCTAAACTTTGCGCTCTAAACTGTTCTATCTGGGCATCGGCGAGATAATAATAAAGCTCGATAACAAAACTTTTAAGAAAAGAATGCTCTTCATTTAACTTCTTCGCCTCTTGTAAATACGCTACTGCCGCGGCCCAATTTCTTCTTTCTATCGCCAGGGCACCGAGGTTAATCAGGGCAAAGCAGTTGATATACCAAATCTTCTCTTTTTTGCTTAAAGTGAGAGCTTCCTGCCCACACTGCTCGGCTTCCTCGAATCTTCCGGCTTCAGTATGAGCAATAGAAAACCAGCCATGGGCATCGGAAATACTATAATTGTCTTTTATTTTCTGGGACATCTCTAAAAAATGGGCAAAAACACTCGAAAACTGTTCGTACTTGCCCTGATAATAGTAATTGTGTCCTGTCCCCTGGAGGACCATTGCTAATGCCCAGACATCTCCCATTTTTTGAAATTTATCTTTTGCGTTCTGAAAATATTCAATACTTTTTTGATACTCCCCTTTCCATTGATAGCAATACCCCATAAATTGCAAGAGGTTGGCCAACTCCCATTCATTATTTAATTTTTCCGTTATTTTTATGGCCTCTTTGAGATATTTTATCGCCCGCTTAAATAAGGGGATTGACATACATAAAGCACCATAAACGCCGACTACAAAGCCAACATCTTTAGCCTTCCCGATCCTTGATTGGGTAACATTAAGCATGCGTAAAATTGAATGCGTAAACTTTTTTACATCACTTAATACATACATCCAATCCAAGGCCGTATGGAATTCAATTATCTCTTTATCTTCAGGCCGTACCGGTTTTCCTTTGCGATGCATGAAAAATATCGGCAACAGGCAATGCAAGACGTGTACAAATAGCTCTTTTATAAGAAAAATCGTTACTTCTTTCGGGGTCTTAGGAAGTCTTTCTCCTAATAGTTCTAATCCCTTTGATAATTCATCTTCGCACTTCTTCCAATCTCCTTTTTTTGAATAGGCCGTACCTATTTTTCTATAGACCTTTGCCTTTTCAAACTTCGTATTTTTAAGGGGAAGGATTTGCTGACAAATAATTATCGTGACCCCGTTATTGCCGATCGTTGAATATACTTCCGCCAATTCTTCATTTGCACTTATCCACATCTGGTCGCCTTTACGGCCTTCCTGGCTTAATATATTTATCACTACTTTATAGTATTGTATGGCTTCATCATTGGCGTAACTTCCCTTGGCCTTGGCGGCGGCCGGTAATCCATACTTTAATATCTTTTCTTTATCGCCGCCTTCGATATAATGGTGGGCCAACTCAAATATTACTTCTTCGGTGCGGCCTTTATTCCTGGCTTCTATTGTTTGGCCAATTTTTAGATGATAGTTTTTTCTTTCTTCTTCTACAATCCTCGTATAAAACGCATCTTTTATCCGGTCATGGGCAAATATTATTTTACCTTTTTCCAGGTCTCTCTCTAATAATTGCTTATCTATGGCATCATCAACAAAACCGATAATCTTTTCTTTTTCTTCCTTTATCAATTCATACAATATATCTAATTCAAACTTTCTCCCGATTACCGAAGCGATGCTCAGGAGTCTAATTTGCTCCAGCGGCAATTCTTTAATGCTAAACAAAATTATGTCGACGATATTTGCCGATACCGGTAACTTTTCTATTTCGTCCCAGTTCTCCTTCCAATATCCCTCTTCCCAGATCAATATCTTTCTTTCTACCAGCTCCCTTAATATTGTCGTGGCAAAGAAGGGATTGCCTTTCGTATTCTTCATTATATATCGGGTCAGCTTTTCGGCTTTCTCTTGGCGTTCGCCCAGGAGCTCGGCCGTTAATTTATTCATCCGCTCATGATTGAATAAATGTAACTTTATCTGGGCCAAGGCATATTTTTCCTGTTTTGCTTCTTCCTTTATTTTGTTTAAACGATGTTCCTGGTCTATCTCGTTATCACGGTATGTGCCGATCAGCAACAAGTTGGAATCATCGATTACGCTGAGCATTTCTTCCACCAGCCGCAGACTTCCCTCATCCGCCCACTGCAGGTCATCGATAAATAATACAATTCCATGTTTTACCTTTGATAAGTTGCAAAAGAAATTTGCACAGACCATTATAAATCTCTTGTTTTCTCTTTCCGGGTCCAAGGACGCCACTTCCGGTACCTCGCCTAAAATATCGATCATGTTATGATTAAGTTTGACGATGATCCCGCTTAATTCTCCCAATAATTCTTTGATTCTTCTCCTTTCCTCATTTATCGCTAACTCCCCTTTTCTTTTTACAATTCTTATATACTCATCCAGGATATCCTTGAATGGTTGATATGGTATTTTATTTTTCTGATCCAAACAGCGGGCAATAAAAAAGAGTCCCCTTTGTTCATAAACATATCCTCTTATTTCTTCTACTAATCTGCTTTTGCCGATTCCGGCTTCTCCGGAAATAAAACAGAGCTGCCCGGCGAAGCCTTTTGCTTTATCAAATAATCCGATAAGTTTATTTAATTCAGCTTGCCGGCCAATCAGCCTTGTCCGGTATGTTAATTTTATTTTCTGATCCCGCTCCCCGATAATAAAATCCTTTTCTCCGGCTCCGTAACGCTCTAAATCATAGATTAAGCCCAGCGCACTCTGATATCTTAAATCCGGCTCTTTTTCAAGCAGCTTCATGATTATATCTTCTAAAACTTGCGGCAGATCAAAATTTATTTTGCTCGGTCTTGTCGGCATTACCGCTACTTGCTGGTGGAGGAGCCGGTCCATACTTTTCGCTTTAAACGGGAGCTCTCCGGTTACTAACCGGTAAAAAACTATTCCTAAAGAGTATAAATCGCTTCGCTCGTCTACCTGCTTGCTCACAATCCCGGTCGCTTCGGGAGACATATATCCGAATGTTCCCAGTACTTCTTCTTCCTCTTTTATCTCGCTTAATTCCATCACTAAGGCTAAACCAAAATCCAATAACTTTATGTTTGCCGCCTCGGATTCGATCACAATATTTCCCGGTTTTAAATCCCGATGAATCATCCCCCGGGAATGAACATAACTTAAGGCCTCGGCTATCTGCTTGATTATTTTTACGGCCTCTTCTATATTAAATATCTTTCCTTTATTTAGTTCCACATATAGATTTTCCCCGGCTAATAATTCCATAACAATATAGGGGGTATTATTGTATTCTCCGGTGCTATAGAGGGTTACGATCTTGGGATGGTTAAGCTTGCTTATAATCCTTACTTCTTTTTTAAACCTTATGCGGTCTTCAATATAGGAAGAGATTCTTCCCGGCTTTAGAAACTTTATCGCAACCTCTCTGTTATTTCGCAGATCATCAGCCTTAAAGACAACCGCCATGCCTCCTTCACCAAGCCGTTCTACAAGCCGGTACTGGTCATCAATTGTCTGGCCTATTTTTAATCCTACGTCCATTATTATCACCTGATTAAAATTTCTTTTTTAAAACAGCGATTCTGATTTTGGTAAGAGCTGACGAGATGAATGCTACTCCGGAACGCCCTCAGAAACCGGAATCGTTAACACTCCAGCTCTCCAGCGCATGCCTCCCTTGACTCCCTGAGCAACATTGGCAAGATGGTCACCTATTTTTTCGAGGTTATCAACAAAGTCCAAAAACAGAATCCCGGATCTAAGATTGCATTTACCTTGATTTAAGCGATTAACATGTGCTTTTTTTAGGTCTCTCTGAAATTGATTTAAGCGTTCTTCTCGTTTGAGCGCATTTTCGGCAGATTTAAAATCATTTTTTCTTAATGCCGCTTCTGTTTCAATCATCATGCTTTGCAATTCATTCCACATCAGGGTTAGCTCATTTATCGCCTCATCCGAAAAGGGCATATTTTTTTCTATCTTGCGTTCGGCAAGTTCCATAATGTTTTCAGAATGGTCTCCGATTCTTTCAATATCATTAACATCATGGATCAAAACCGGCAATTCTTCGGATTGTTGTTGACTAAGATTGCGCTGCGCGAGTTCGACAAGATACTGGGTTATCTCTGTTTGCAGGTTATCAACTGTCTGTTCCAATTCCGGCACCGACTTTGACGCTTTTAAATCGTGTTCCAGAAAACTTCTTACCGCCAGGGAAACCGCGCGTCCGGCGACACCAAGCATCCGAACCGTTTCTTTACATGCCTGCTCGATAGCTATCGACGGCGTATCCAACAAATGTTTTTCCAGATATTGCGGCTCCATTTCAATCGCACCCTTCTTCTTAGGTACCAGCCAAATGCACATTTTCTCTAGTCCCCCAATAAACGGCAGAAAAACCATAACGTTGACGATATTAAAAAGACTGTGCGAAACTGCGATATAAAACATAATACTTTTTAAAGTGATCTCACCGGGAATAATAAAATTGATGAACTTTGCAAACCAGCCGGTATAAACAAAGAATAACATATAGGCAACGCCAATAACATTAAATATAGTGTGCGACATTGCCGTACGCCGGGCATTAACATTTGTCCCCACCGCGGCAAGCTGAGCGGTAACGGTCGTGCCGATATTGTCACCTAAAATCAAAGGAATAGCGGCGGCAAAACTAATCACACCATTAAAGGCCAAGACCTGAACAATTGCTATTGTCGCACTGGAGCTCTGCAGCAAAACAGTAAAAACCATGCCCACCAAAACTCCGAGCAAGGGATTATTGCTAAACACAACAAATATATCTTTAATCTGCTGGCTGTCTTTTAGGGGGGCAAAAGCGTCTTTCATAAATGATAACCCGATAAAGAGCATGCCAAAGCCCAATATCGTCTGTCCCCATAATTTCGCATTTTTTGTTTTACCAAAAGCATTAAGGGCGAAACCAAGGCCAACAAACGGCAGGGCATAATTGGTGATTTTAAAAACAGACATTGCGGAAACCAGCCAGGCCGTAAAGGTTGTTCCAATATTAGCGCCCATGATAACGCTTATCGCTTGTTTTAATACCAGAAGTCCCGCGTTCACAAATCCGACGACCATTACACTTGTGGCGCTGGAAGACTGGAGAAGACAAGTAACTAAAGCTCCGACAAGCACGCCAATGATCGGGACTTTTGTAACCATATGCAAAATAGCCTTGAGCCGATCCCCGGCTATTTTCTTTAGCCCTTCGGACATGGTTTTCATGCCGAAAAAGAAAAATCCAAGACCACCGATTAAATAAAATACTAAATCCATTGTCATATTTCCTACTCCTTTAAATTAAATAATCCTTCTTTTATGTCCAAACAAATTGTATCACTATTATAATTTTATACAATAAAAACATGCCTGCCTGCCGGCAGGCCCTATCGACCACGCTTTGTGGCGGAAACTTTCAACTTTCAACTTTCAACTTTTAACTTTGAACCTTGAACTTTCAACTTTTAACTACGATATACCGCGATTGTATCCCTGGTAACTTTCTCTTTTGTATGTTGTGATTCAAGCATCTGCCTTCCGGCTGTCCCCAGCCGCTGGCGCAAATCTTCATCATCAAGCAATTGAATAATTCTCTGCGCAAGGGCTTCAAAATCCCGCACATGAACTACAAATCCATTTATACCGTCGCTAACAATTTCCGGCATCCCGCCCATATCCGTCACAATAATCGGCTTTTTCATCGCCATTGCTTCTAAGAGAACAAGCCCAAACGGCTCAGATGCATTTGAAGGATAAAGGACAACATCTGCGACTGAATACATACTTTTGATCTGCTCAAGCGAATAGAAGTCGATTAAAACATTATCTTCGAGTTTAAAATATTTCATCAGATTTACCAGATAAGCAATATCCTTTTGCTGGGTTTCTCCCCAGTCAATAATATTCTTTGACCCGGCAAATACAAACACAACATCCGGATACTTCTTCTTAACTATATTGATCGCTTTCATGCTTACATCGCAGCCTTTGGCCAGTCCCATCCGCGCGGGATGAAATACAACCGGCCGGTTTTTAAGCCTCGGATATTTCTCAAAAAGAGCCGGCAAGGGCTTGGTCGGCGAAAACACATCTTGATTGATGCCATGATGCACAACTGTTATTTTTGTATCATCAACGCCAATGCCGATGAGTTCTTTTTTAATATAATGACTAACGGCAATGATCCGGTCCCAATTGGTTTTAAGTGTCAAATCTATGAACAAAAGATCATCCCATACATTATGGGCCGTCAGCACAAGTTTGCTGTTATATTCCCGGGCCATCTTTTCAAGCAGCTGGGCATGTATTTCACTAAAATAATGCATATTATGCGCATGAACAATATCCGGTTTTGCCCGGCTAAAGAAAGCGCGATAGACTCCGGCTAATTCCTCTCCTAATCCCTTCAATCCCCGCTTATACAACCAGTTTAAATCAAACAGCGGAGTTCTGTATATGTCAACACCTTCATATTGGTAATTGCCATTGACGCCTTCGGCCGAGCCGGTTAACAGGCTTACTTCATGCCCCATCCTCACCATTTCCGGCATAATTATAGTAAGATGCGTTTCCACCCCGCCAATAAGCGGCGGGAACCCCCAGTGCAGCTGCGCAATTTTTAATTTATCTGTCATCTCTATTTCTCCCTATTTTTTAATAATAGAACCAAAATTTCTGCTTCTCTTCCCTGGTAAAAGTATATTTTTTGTTTATCTTCAACTTATGTATTTCCTTAAATACCCCGAGTTCTATTTCTTTTTTCTTTGCCGAGCTTATTCTTACCTGTACTGTGTTATTATTCACTTCAAAATTAAATATGCATTCTCTCCATTGGAAGGGAAAAATGATTTTGTCCCAGGTCTTGGGCATTCTCGGATCAACTTGCAATATATTCTGTTTCATCTTCACCCCGGCAAAACCGAAAATTACCGCCTGCCACGTCCCGCCCAAGCTTGCCGCATGGATACCTTCCGGCGTATTCCCATACAGATTGCTGATATCCGCCCGCAAGGTTACATTGAATAAATGGCATGCTCTGAATATATCCCCGACTTCGGAGGCTACGAGCGAAGAGATCGCCGGGCTCAACGACGACTTATGGACAGTTCTCGGTATATAGTAATCATAATTTGCCTTTTTCGCTTTTTTGTTAAACATTTCCGGAAGCATATACATCAGCATAATAAGATCGGGTTGCTTGATCAGCTGTGTTTTTTTCATGTCTTTTGTTCCGGCGGTTGGCGGCAGAATCGGAATCCCGTTTTCATCAGCTTTCCGGATAATAACATTGGTTAACTTGAAATATCCGTCAAACTGTTCAATAACGCCGTTTTTATTAACATTCAACGGCTTAAACTGCAGGGCAATCATCACCCATTCTTTTGGTTCGGTGCTTTTCAATCCCATTTTGCTCTTCAGCCGAGCATAGCTTTGAGGTGATGTCTTCTTTAGCTGTCGACACATTTTAGCCGCCATAATAAGATTCCACTTGGCAAGCATGTTCGTAAATACATTATTGTCAACATCGACATGAAACTCATCCGGGCCAATAACGCTGTTTATTTCATACCAGTCTTTCTTTTTATTAAACTCAACTCGGCTGGCCCAAAAACGAGCCGCCGCAAACATGATTTCATATCCATATTGATTCATGAACTTATCATCGCACGTTGCCCGATAATATTGATATACGGCATGGGCGATATCGGCCGTAATATGATGCTCATATTTCTGCGTAAATATTTTGACGATTTTTCCGTTGATATCTTTTGACCAGGTCGGTGTTTGCTCCTCTCCGTTATCTGCGGATTCCCAGGGATACATTGTTCCTTTATACCCCTTCTCACGCGCGATTTGGCGAGCGGCATCGATCCGGTTGTACCGGTATAAAAGCATATTCTTTGCCTCTTGAGGACGGGCATAGAGATAGAACGGAAACATAAAAACTTCGGTATCCCAGAAAACATGACCTTTATACCCCTCCCCGGAGAGTGTTCGCGCGCCGATGCTTGAAAAACCGTTATCATAATGTCCGCAGATAAGCATATGGTAAATATTGAACCGCAAATTTTGTTGAATACCGGATGTCCCTTTTATCTGAATATCCGCTATCTGCCACAGGTTGGCCCAGGCTTCTATATGGGAATTAAGCAGATTTTTAAACGGCGCCCGAAACGAACGGTTAAACTTTTTAAACGCAGCACTTTTTAATGCTTTGAGATTATTGTTCTTTTTTGGCAGGAACCCCCTGAGATAAAAGACCTTAGTAAAAACCACCCTTTGTCTTTTTTTTACTTTCAATTTAAAAATATTATCTTTGGCGTAAATTTTCTTACTGCCAACCCGGTAATAAAAACCACTCCAGTAAATAAGCCCGTATTTTTTTTCTAATGTTTCGGCAATAAGATATCCGGCATGCTTGGCTTGTCCCAACTCACGCACGCGAAAATGCTTTTTAACCCCTTCGCTAATTGTCCCGCTATTACAAACCGAAGTATCTATCCCCGTATTAACATCAAGAATACAATCAGCATCCATTGGCGTTACCGCAATCTGCATAACCCCAATGTTTTTATTAGCCATTGAAATAAATCGTAATGATTGGTAATCAAAGCGCTGACCTTTACTATTTTTATACCCGGTATGACGCACAATAACAGCCTTCTTTAGATTCAAAATCCGCTGATGATTTATCACATCCATGGCATTTACATCAAGCTTCTCTCCCTTAGTCGTCAGCTTAAAATTAAACGGGTTAGGAAAATTAACCAGTTCCGTCACCTGAGCCATCAGTTTATCATAGACCCCGGCAATATAAGTTCCGGCTTTAGCATCACGCGGTATTTCTTCCAAAATTCCCCTGGTGCCTAAATATCCATTCCCTTGGGCAAACTGCGATTCCCGAATATTCTGCAAGGTCTTGACCCATTCGCATTCTTTTATCATCCATAAATCATCCTCGGCGTACTGAGCATAAAAATTTTTGAGCATAAAGCTAACCTCTTTCCTCGCCGTAAGCATAATTTACAAGCTTACTTTTACTCAGGGCTAAATTGGGCACAATAATTATCGCTTTATCAGCGGATAAAAATATAGAACGCCTGACGCCGATATCTACTACTTCGACATCCTCACCCGAAGGCAATTTTATCTTATCACCGATCCTAAAGGGCTTGTCAACCATAATCATAACGCCGGAAATAATATTAGCGATCGTATCCTGAGCCGCCAGGGCAATGGCCAAGGAACTAATGCCTAAGGTCGCGACCAGGGCGCTAATGTTTATCCCGTAAATCGGAAGAATTATAAGTAAAGAAATAATCCAGACGGCAATCTTTGCCGCTCTTCTTAAGAGCGGAATCAATTTATCATCTAAATGCGTACTTGTTTTGGCGGTAACATTTTCCTTGTACCAGCTAAACGCCCCGCCGATAATTTTTTGGAGAATAAAAGCGATGTTGATTATAAAAATGGGGGCGATATATTTTCTTATATTCTGATGCAGCTGTTCAGAAATCTTTGGCCCCAAGCAAATATCATAGAACACATAAAAAATAATCAGGCCGGCAAAAGTTAATATCGACAAAAAGGCTTTCTTTGATATTTCCCAGGAAATTTTTTTAGAAACCTTAGCCATCACTTTTCTCTCATTTCTTCGCTCATTGACCGGATTTGGTAACCGGTGCTTTAAATAAAATCTCCCCGTCTTTAGCTTTGAGATTTAACGCCCAAAGAGAACGATAGTTATATTTTGCAAATAAAAACCTGGCCAGGTCCGGGATGCTTTTACTTTTCGTCCGGATGAGTTTAGCATTATCTATCAATGAGTACTGATCATTTTCTTTAAACACACAAATAGCATGGCTGCGAAAAATGCGCATCACAGATAGGACTTTCGGCTTATACCCGCAAACCGTCAGAACAGCTTCATTTAAAAAAGCAAAATCCTCGCAATCTCCGTACCCGTTTTGAAGCGTCTCCTGCGGAGATGCCCAGATGTCTTCATTGTTATCTTTTCTATATTTTATATTTTTTTGCAGCCAGCTCAGATAATCATCCAGGGAGCGAATATCATTATCAATAATAATATCACGGATTCTTTCCGCAGCCGGAGCCGGGCGAGAAATTAGAATCCCATTGCCGACATATTTTTCCTGGGTAATAACCAAATTTTTCTGGAAACTATTGCGATCCGCTTTGCCAAAAGCATACACCCAGGAGGTGTTAACCCCGGTCACAAGGAGGGTGCCGAGGGCAATAAGTCTTAAATAATTTGTGCGCCCGTTATTCATAGAATAAATGCTACTGCGCTTTATGCGCCTGAACTTATCTGCTCGCTACACGCAACACTTGTTCGGCTTACATCTTAAGAATTTGAATCGCTTTCTTATTATCAGAAGTCGAAAAAACTATTTTTGCCGGACAACCGCCGGAACAGGTGGTGCAATAAATATAGGTAATATTTACATCATTTTGAGCCAACCGCTCAGAAATATTTTTTAATGCCCCGGGTCTGTTTTCAAGCTCAACAATCAGCACATCATTTTCTCTGACCGCGTGGTAACCATGGTCGTGTAATTCGTCAAGTGCTGCCTGGTTATCGTTCGTTATAAACATAAGCCCGGCTTCATCGCCGATGCTCGTCGAGTATCCGGCAACCGCTTCTACATTTATTCCGTGATTAACTAAAAACGAGGTTATTTTTGCCAGGGCCCCGACTTCATTTGTTACGGCAACAGATATCTCTCTTCCCAAGGCTAAAGTTTTAATCACTCAGGACCTCCTTTTTTATGTGGTTTACTTTGCTTTAGATTATACACGTTAAAACAAAAAATCCCAAGAAAAAAATTCTTAGGATTCTAACGCATTGTCCCTCCCTAATTCACCATATACATTCGTAATGGTCAATGCGTTTTACTTGGCCCGTCTCATTAAGCACAACACAAACTGCGTCTATCCGGTACTCCTGAACATACCGCTTATATGCGACATAAGCCTGGGCGTTTCTGATAAGCTTATTGATTTTATTTCTATTTATTGACTCCTCCGGCGTACCAAACCGCTCTTGCCTCTTTGTTCTTACCTCCACAAACACTAACTTGCCGTTTTTTCGCGCGATTAAATCAATCTCCGCAAATCTATTGCGAAAATTCTGCTCAACAATAGTGTACCCTTTATCCTCCAGATATCTTTTGGCAAGGAGTTCCCCGCGGCGGCCGATTTTCAGATTAGTGGTCTTCATTACGAGCCGGCTTTAACTCGCGGCCGATACTGTAATGCCTCGGCCATGTGGCTAAGGATTATATCCGGCGAGTGTTCTAAATCAGCGATTGTCCGCGCCACTTTTATCATTTTAAAATAGGAACGTGCCGAAAGATGAAATTTTCTTCCGGCCTGGACCAGCACCTGTTTTACCTGTTTTGACAACCAGCAATATTTCTTAATATGCTTATTCTTCATCTCCGCGTTGGTGTAGATGTCCTCATCCCGAAACCGCTTTTGCTGTATTTGCCGTGCCCTTATTACCCGTGCTCGGATTTGCCCCGATGAGTTCAAAGACCTTTTAAGGGACTGAAATCGTGAAAGCTCCTCGACATCCACCACCGGCACTTCTACGTGGAGGTCAATCCGGTCTAAGATTGGCCCGGAAACTCTCTTCCGGTATTTCTCGATTTCTCTCTGCGTACAGTTGCAGGCCCGCTTTGGATGATACAAATAACCGCACGGACACGGATTTGCGGAAGCCGCTAATATAAACCGGGCCGGATAGCTTACACTCTCTCTACTCCGGGAAATAGTAAGACAGCCGTCTTCCATGGGCTGGCGTAAGGACTCAAGAACCAAACGCGGGAATTCATTAAACTCATCTAAGAATAACACCCCCCGATGTGCCAGGCTTATCTCGCCGGGCTGAGGCCTTGTTCCACCACCGGTGAGCCCAATTTGGGAAATCGTATGATGCGGGGCCCGAAACGGCCGGATTTTAACCAGCGAGCCTTCCGGAGGAATACGGCCGGAAGCAGAATAAATCTTGGTTACTTCCAGAGACTCTTTTTCGGCTAAAGAAGGTAAAATTCCCGGCAATGCCCGGGCGAGCATTGTTTTTCCCGCGCCGGGACTGCCAACCATTAAAAAATTATGTCCGCCGGAGGCGGAAATTTCCAGCGCTCTCTTGGCCTGCTCCTGGCCTAATATTTCCGCCATGTCAAATTCAACACAAACCTTATCCGCATCGATTATCTGGCGATATTCCGCTGGTTTAATATCTATCTGCCCGCTACAATAATTTAGCAACTGGTTAAGGTCTTCTATCGGATAAACATTAACTCCTTTGATAATCGCGGCTTCATTTGCCGAAGCCTTGGGCACAAATATATTAGCAATCTTTTTCTCCTTCGCAAACAAAGCCAGTAGTAAAGCACCCCTGGTATGACGGAGGGTGCCGTTCAGGGAAAGCTCGCCAAAGAAAAGGCTTTTTTTCGGTAGTCTGCAGCCGCTGACTAAACTCAAAATACCAATCGCAATCGGCAGGTCATAGCAGGAACCTTCTTTCGGCAAATCAGCGGGAGCTAAATTAATCGTAATTCGGCGCTGGGGAAATTCAATGTTTGAATTTATGATTGCTGTTCTTACCCGTTCTTTACTCTCCGCTACCGCCTTACTCGGCAGACCGACAATATCAAACACCGGCAGTCCGCGCGAAGCAACATTAACCTCTACATCGATACCTATCGTTTTAAGCCCGGAATTTGACGCTGAGGCAACCTTAACGAACATATCTTTCCCCCTCTTAATGAGCGTTCATATAGTATTTTCCCGCCTCTTCCCCGATAAACCCTTTCAACTGCATAAGCGAAAGCGCTGTTCCCAGTTCCCAGATCGGGACCTTTACCAAGCGGGATAATACATCTATTTCCATTGGTTCTTGCTGCAGTTGTTTTACTATAGACTGCTCCAGCTTATTTAATTTCAACAATAATGAATCACTGCCTGCGGAGGCAATGCCTTCTGCGCCGTAATACGCCAAAATATCACTAGCTGCGGTTACAATCTCCGCTCCCTCTTTAATCAATTGTATGGTTCCTTTAGAGACCGCACTGGTAAGCGGCCCGGGAACCGAAAAAAGTTTCCGTTTATACTTGCGGGTTAAGGCTGCGGTAATTAAAGAACCGCTTTTCTCTGCCGCCTCCACAACCATCGTTGCTTGTGACAATCCAGCCATAACCCTATTTCGTCTTGGATAGGTCCAGAGCGCCGGCGGAAAAGTATCTTCGTACTCAGAAATAACTAACCCTTTATTTCCCAATATTTCTTCATATAAAGCTTCCTGATGCCCGGGATGAATCACATCAATACCGCAGGGCATACAAGCAATAGTTCGGCCGCCAGCATTAAGCGCTGCTTTATGCGCAGCCGCGTCGATCCCGTACATAAAACCAGAGACTATCGTTATCCCCGCGGCGGCAATTTCGGATACCAAAATATCAGTTAACTGTTTCCCATAACGGGTCATCCTCCGCGCGCCGACAACCGCTAAACATTTTTCAAAAAGCGCGCTATCCCAGTTTCCTTTATAATAGAGTCTCGGCGGCGGGTCATGAATTTCTTTAAGCCGTTGTGGATATTTTGGATTATCAATCTTAACGATACCTTTCATCCCTGCCTCTGTGCTAAATAAAAAAAACCTTCGCGGCATATCTTATGCACGAAGGTTTTACTTTTTTAACGTCCGGGTTCCCCCTTCAACACGGGACAATTTTTATTAGCTTTTATTATACCGCTCCCCTGATCTAAAATCAACAAATAATTAATAAAAGAATTTGAAGTAACTGAGCAAACAGGCCAGAGAGATCTAAAACAAATAACGGCCATTTTTAAAGGCAGAAATTTTTAACCGCTTTAAATGGATTGTTCGACGAGGAGTGATCTTGGGGTGATCGGGAAGGTTTCCACTACACTTTTACGCATTAGTGTTTCAAAATAAGTCCGGCATTCTACCGAGAATTTATCCGGATTCATTCTAACAAACTCAATTAACTTTCTGCCTGCTTCGGCGCCGATCCGGGAAATGCTGCGTCGGTGTCTTACAATCTCGGCGTTTAATTCATTTGCCGCTAATCCTAAATTTGCCGCAATTGCTGATAAAACCTCTTCTTGCCCCATCAATAGAATCTCTCTATTTAGGGGTAGAAATCCCGGGTCCTTTACTCTTAGGAATCGATTTTCTTCGAGAAGAAAATTCATTTCCGAACGCAGCCTGATCAAGAATTTTTGAGCCTGTTTAAGTTCAGCTACTTCGACGGGAGTTAAAAAACCAACTGCGCAAAGTTTCTCCAATGCCTGTGCCGGCGAAACAACGCCGTGGAGCAACCGGCCAATCCAGATAATAATATTGAGTTCTCTTGAGCCGCCGCGCTCATGTTTAACATTAAACAGATCCTTAGCCATAACTTCCTGGTAAAATAACGCTTCTGAGTTGAGCGTAAAATCACGACCATGTATTTTAATAAAGCCACGCAGAAGCCCCATAACAAGCGCTTCATCCAGATGCTGCGGATTATATATCTTATCAGTAATAATCGTTCTCAGATCAAAAAACAATCTTCGCGTTATCGGGCGATCATTTATGAGGCGAACATCCTGAAGCGTATTTTTCTGCTCAGATAATAAATTATCATAATTCATCGCGATTTCGTCCACTGAGAGCCAGGTTGCCTGAGCTCCTCTAAGGCCCGGGGAATGATTTATATCAATATTCAAATTAAAACTTCTAAGCGCACTCATTACGGCTGTCCTTATTTGTGCGGGAATAAAATCTCCCCTTTCGGTCAGAAAAAATATATCATGATCCGCCCCGTAAGAAGATGTTCCGCGGCCTAAACTTCCACAGGCCACTGCTGCCACCTCTTCTAAAACCCCAAACGCTTCAAGAGCATCCTGTACGGCTTTATCAACAAGCTCTCCGTAAAGAATATTAACTTCTGCCTGATTATAACGATGCTCATTCTTTATCCGGTCTAAGTCTTTAATGCTTCGCTCCCTAATATATTCAACTTTGAGTTTAGCCGTCTCGCACCATTCATCATAAAATAATTCTGCTATTGATTTTTTAGGCTGGGGTTGCTCTTTCTCCCGCTGCCATTGAGACATTGCCTGCTCCAGCCAACCTCTTATAACCAGAAATATCCCTGCTGTATGTTCTTGTTCGGAAGCTTCTGGTCGAAATTGTTCATTGTAACGCTCAAGCGCCTTTTCGCGGACCGCCATAAATAACAAGGGAAATTTTCTTCTCAGCCGGCTGTATAAGGTTTCCTCCTGGCTTATTTCTCCTTGGACATGAAGAGAAAAAACAGAATTTCCAAGCGGCAATCCATGGTTTGAGTTGTCAAACACAACTTGCAGCGCCTTAGAATCAAGGTTTAGATTCGGCGCTAACATCTGTCTTGCGCTACTGGAAAAAGCAAGGACGTCAGCGGAAAAAATACAGCTGAGCACAACAAGCGCCGGGATCAGCAGCTGGGAAATTATTTTACAAATTATCTTTTTTCTCTTGATTTTCATCCTCATTTTGACCTAACCTATTGAAATCAGTAAAGTATATCATATTTCTTCCGTTTCTGCCAATATCCCAAGAATTTGTCTTGCTTTTATCTATAATCTGCTGCAACTTAAATAGTTATAGACAGTTATGGGGTTATAAAAAAAGAGAAGTGGTTGCGCTTAGTGAGGACTGCGGCAGGCCACAGTTTTTTGCCCTTTCGGACGCCTCGTCGCGACTTACAACACTTCTCTACTATTAAGTTTACACTATTTTTCCTGATTTGAAAAGGGGGTAAAAAATATTTTTTACCTAACCAGGGGCTACTTGCTTTTTGTTATTTTTCTTGCCGATGAACCTTTGACTTTTTTTAACTTCCGGGCAAAAAGCTCATCAATTTTATCAATTAAATCATTCCGCTGCTGGTTAGTGATATCAATCTTTCTCTTTATCCTCCCGATATAAGACAAGGGTACATCTTCCCGGCGGGCCTCATCTTCTAAATGCCACAATTCTAAATTCTTTTTGGCAAGCCCATCGATCGCTCCGGATAAGGTGGTAACCCTGCCGATTTTACCGATCAAATGGGGTTTATTATAAAGCTTGAGTTTTTCGTCCTTTAAAGTGATGTCTCTTTGCCCGGCAAGGATAATGAATCCTTCGATCTCCTCAAATAAAACCTGCTTTTGTTTTTTTAGTATCCGGAGTTTGTCTTTGAGCTGGCGCTTAGAAAGTTTTGCCTTTTTAGCCTGGAGCATTTTCTTAATATAAAATTCTCTTATTGACTTTATTGCCAGCTTGTCCATTAAACTGCCTAATGTCTCGGCCATCGTATCCTCCTAATTTTTATTATCTGTTTTTATCGCTTTAGTTTCTGTCTGGCCAGTGCCAAAACATCATTGACACTAATCTCTTCCATGCAGGCGCCATACCAGAACTTATCTTTACACGGGCAAGATTTAAGTTCCGGGTAACAGGGCATGCAAGAACGCTTTGCCTTCGGGCGGATAATGTTCCGGCGATGAAAATAAGGGTAAAAATATTCACTGCAAGTTGCGCCGTAGAGCCCAATCACCTCAACCCCCAGGCAACTGCTCAGGTGCAGAAGGCTTGAATCCGGCCCGATGAAAAGACTGCCGCGCCTGATTAAAGCCAGCGCTTCTTTCAAGCTTGTTTTATCCGCAGATATGATTTGGCGAGAAATCTTTTTTGCGATCATCTGACCAAATCGATCTTCGCTGCGCTTGCCCACATTAATCACCTTAATGCCGTATTGATTTTTGAGAGCTTCGGCAAATTCATTCCACTTATCAATCGGCCAGCTTTTTAATGACCAGGCTGCTGCCGGAAGAATCGTGATAAACTCATCTTCCGTGCTGATGCCTTCTTTTGACAGGAAAGCATCAACAAAATTATTTTCTTCCTTACCTAAATCAAAACCAAAAAGCGCTTCTTGTGCCGCGACCCCGCCGGAGCGCAAAAACTCAAGGTATATATTAACGACATGTGTTTTCTTCTCGGCCGGCTCACAGCCTAAATATTTTCTTACACTCCAAACACAAGGTACCCCCAGAAATTTGTGCATCAATGTGCTGCTAAGAACAAGAACCAGATCAAACCGCTTGCTTAAAAGCGCGGCCATAAGACGCAGCCGTCCAAACAGGCCTCGATCCTTGGTTTGCCGGTCAAAGGTAATAATTTCATCTAATCCTTTATAGCCCTGGACAATATTCAGTGACCGGGAGCTCGTGAGAAAAGAGATCTTGGCTTTAGGAAACTCACGCCGCAGCGGGTTTACAACGACAAGATCGTAGCAGACATCTCCGATATTCGAATGACCAATAATTAGGATATTTTTAGGCATTTGTTAATTCTCAATATAAATCATAATAAAATAAAACGGGGCCCAAACGGACTCCGCTTTATTTTACTCCAAACAAAAACCACTTGCAATTATTTAAATTGTATCCCTGATAATCGTCGTCCCCCAAAAAATCACAGGGCAACAGGTTCTAATGTTTCCTCAAGGTGCAAAGATTCTTTATCTTTTAAAAGCAGCTCGATTGCGATATGTGCTGCTTTTTTTCCGGAATATAACATTCCGCCAAATGTCGGTCCCATGCGCGCAATTCCATAAGCGGTAGAAACTGCCATCCCCGTAACAATCAATCCCGGGTGTATTTCCTGGGTATATTCGACAACCATATCTTCTGATCTGGTTACGTCCATTGCGCCAAATTCCTTAAGCTTCAATAAATTTCGTTTTTCCAGACTTCTTAAAACACAGGCATCGTGTCCGGTAGCATCGATTACAATTTTTGCTTCCAAGCTAACCGGGTCAACACATGTTATCGCGCGGGGCAATGCGCCGACCGGGGTCCAGTTAATCACCGTGCCTTTAACTCTATTGTCCCGGTAAATCACATCTTCAACCTTGGTCATGTTAAGTATTTTTACTCCGGCATCACAAGCCGCGGAAATAAGTTTTGAACAGGCACAGGGACCGTTTGCCGTAAACAGGCCCTCGGCAGCCTTCTTAAATGGAATCTTGAGCTCTTCAAGGAATATCTGGGAAGGCGCGCGAAAGGTTAATGTGTTCATTAAATAACCACCGATCCAAAAACCGCCGCCAAGATAATTATTACTTTCAATAATCAGTGTTTTAAAACCAGCTTGTGCAAGATCTCTTCCGGCAATAAGCCCGCTCGGGCCGCCACCGACAATAATAACATCAGATATAATATATTCCCCAAACCAACGGTAGAATTCCTCGGTTATCGCTTTCGTTATCCCGGCTTCTGTAATCGCTGCAAACATCTCAAACCTCCTTGTTTTTATTCCATGTCCTTTTAAAATAAAAAACTCTATACCTACGCATAGAGTTATTTACATATTTTTTCCACCTCCCTCCGCTGGCATTACCCAGATCAGGTACAGCGGGTCACCTGATTGTAAACAGGTCTCTCAGGGTGTCACACACCCTCCCCGAACAATTATATCTTAAAAAAATTTAAACATAAAATTTCTGATAAGTCAATAAAAAATTTCCGCTTTCTGCGGACAGCTTTAAATTTGGCTTACGCCGCCGAGATAAATTGCGCAATTAAAGATCAGGCCGTATACACTTCTCACCGGCCATGCTATAATTAAAATCAAATATAACAAGGAGGGCAGAATGATCTACCGTTTTTCAAAACCAATATTTTTTATAATTATCGCAGTTATTGTTGTCGCTCTGTCAGGCTGTGCCAGTACGACAAACAATCCAATGCTTGGTGTTAGTTATAATTGTGCCGGAGTGCGCGCGAACAATAGCGGCGACAGTGAGAAAGCGTTAAAATATTATGCCCTGTCGATAAAGGCTAATCCGAATTACGCGATGGTCTGGAGAAATCGAGGAATTCTTAACTGGAAGCTTGATCGGGATGCAGAAGCATATGCTGACTTTCTTAAAGCCGGTCAGCTTGGTCATTCAGAAATTATAAATATATCCGGCACAGACTACACTATAGCTCAAATAGCGGCTATGGCTGCAAATGTAGTAGCTGTGAATCTCTATGATGCTAAGCAATATACGGAAGCTGCGCAATGGTGGGAAAAAGCCATTGCCGCTTATCCCTGGCCGAAGTACTTTGAGAGGCTTGGCAGGGCATATGTACGCCTTAATGATAATACCAAGGCTTATAAAGCTCTCGACCAGTGGCTGGAACATTTCCCCAGGTATGCGCCATATAAAAATTCTCTGGGTCTTTTAATCTTTGATGATGATCAGCGGGGATCGGTGCGTGATAACGAAGCCCATTACGGAAGTGAAGCAGCAAAGAAAGGCGATTATCTTACGGCTTTTAAGCATTTTAGTAAATCCTATGCTTTAACCTCTCCCTCAACTCTCCAGGATTTATTTCGTGGTTCTGTAATCCGCAACTATCAAAAGGCTAATCCGAAACCTGAGTTGCCGGAAGAAGCACGGCGTTATCAAGTAAAAGCTCAGGCGCACATGACTGCCGGACGAGATAAAAAAGCAATAACCGCTTACGAGAAACTTTACCAGATCTGCCCCTGGTTTCCGGAAGCTTCTTTTAATCAAGCCTTGGTTTTTGGAAAGTTAGGGGAAAAGTGCAAGGTAGAAAAAACTTCTTCGGGAAAGGAATATTTTTCTAAAGCTGTTTTTTGGATGAAAAATTACTTAAAGCTGGCCCCGGATGCGAGAACGGCAAGAACCGCTCAGGATAAAATTTATGCCTGGGAAGCAGCGATGGAGTAACCTTACAAGAAGATATACTAAAAACAGTTCCTTGAATATAAAGTTAAAGCTGGAGAACAGAATGATCTACCGTTTTTCAAAACCAATATTTTTTATAATTATCGCAATTATTGTTGTCGCTCTGTCGGGCTGTGCGACAACTGGAAATAATCCAATACTTGCTCATAACTATAATAGTACCGCTGTCAAAGCACACGATAGCGGCGACAGTGAGAATGCGTTAAAATATTATGAGTTAGCGATAAAGGCTGATCCGAGTTTAGGTGCGGCATGGAGAAATCGCGGGGTCCTTTACTGGAAGCTTAATCAGCATGCAAAATCGTATGCCGACTTTCTTAAAGCCAGCCAGCTTGGCTATAAAAGCACTGTAAATATATACGACATAGATTATTCCCTGGCTCAAGCAGCTGCTCTTGCTGCGGATGTAGTGGCTGCGGATTTCTATGCTCTTGGAGAATACGATGAAGCCCTTAAGTGGTGGAAAAAAGCGATGGCCGCTTATACATGGCCAATCGACTTTTTGCGAATTGGGCAAACACATGTCCGCAGGAATGATGTTGCCGGGGCTTACAAAGCCCTTGAGCAATGGCTGGAACATTATCCCCGATATGCGCCATATAAAGAGTCCTTGGAACTTTTACTCTTTGCGGATGACCGAGATTCAGTGCGTAATGCTGAAGAGCAAGCCGCCTCAAAAGCTGAAAAAAGTGGTGATTTTCTTTCGGCATTTAAGCATTATAACAAAGCCTATGCTTTAACCTTTCCCTTTTCTTGGGAAAAAAAACGCCAACGTTCACTTATTAGTGCTTTGATCCGGACTTACCAGAAGGCTCAGCCTAAGCCGGAGTTACCGGAAGAAGCACGGCGTTATCAAATACAATCCCAGACACATACTTTCGCTGGCCGTGACAAGAAAGCGATTGCGGCCTACAAAAAACTTATTGATATCTGCCCCTGGTTCCCGGAAGCGTCATTCAACCAGGCCCTTCTCCTGGATAAGTTAGGACGGGTGGCTCTGGAAAATAAAGATTCTTCCGCGCGGGATTTCTTTTCCCAAGCCATTTCTTTGATGAAGCGTTACCTGGAGATTGCGCCGAATGCTCCTAATATCAGAACCGCACGGGATAGAATTTATGAATGGGAAGCGCTGGGTGGTAAAGACACGGTTCAAACAAAAACAAAAACAACATCTACGACTAAAACATGGTTAGGGGTAGAACACCGGTTTATAACTTTAAGACAGATTAATAAAGTTATTATCCAGCGCGTTTTTTCCGGAAGCCCGGCTGACAAAGCGGGATTAAAAGCCGGAGATTTTATCCTGCAGTTTGAAGGTCAAAGCGTTACGGGTACTTCTCAATTTATAAAAATGATTCAATCCAAGAACCCTGGCGATCAGGTTGAAATTATCGTCGAGCACGACGGGAGAGAACTCGGCATCCATCCAATTCTCGGTTCCCGGGAATTTTTTGTTGAATGATGCAAAAATTCCCGGTTACTATCTAAATTGCTCTAACCTTCAAAATAGCCAAAAAATATTAAAATCGTACCAATCGCAAAAATCAAAACTAAATTAATGTTTAATAGGGTCGTGTTTTTCTGATAAGCCTGTGCTAATTTTTTTGCCCGATCCGGGAAAATGATTAGCCCGATACCTTTAAGCAGCCCGAGCCAGCCAAAAAGTGTAATAATCACCGTCCAGTTAGCGACCCAGACATTGTGAACATGCATCACCAGCAGACCGAGGATCAGAGCAATTGCTCCGCCAAGATAAATCAAAGCCGCGTTTTTAAAGAAATCTTCCATAATCTTCTGATAGGCCTTTTGATTGAAAATAATACCGATCGCAATAATAATACAATACGGCCCAAGAAGTTTAGCAATAAATGCTGAAGGTCCCATATTTCCCCCCTTTCAATGAGCGCACAATTTATGGCGGTTTTCTCGGCATAAATTATAAACGCGAATTATTCCCGCCGAATATGAGGGAATTTGTCACCCCCTCTGGAATTTTGTTAAATTCCGAGGACTTGGTCCCGGGAATTCTCTGAATTCCTCGGGGAGAGAATTTCCCCATATCCCATGAAACGGGACATTTAAACTATGAATCTTTCTTTATTATCTTAACCTAAACAAAAAAATCATGCAACCTATTTTATGACAAGCGGTAAAAGCTGTGGCTTCCGGCGCTACATCCTCTTTCATTTTATCGCTCTATGTATCGCACAGGCGCCAAACGTAAGACATGAAAAATTCACTTTCTTAAAACCGGCTTTGTATAAAATTTCCGCTAATTCTTCCACCTTTAGAGAAAGCATAATCGAGTGCGAAAGATAGGCGTAGGCTGTTCTCGAGCCCGAGATTAGATGCCCCACCGGAATGACAATAAGCCGCACGTAGAAATGGAACAACGATCTTATTATATTAGATCGCGGCTGGCTCGTTTCCAAATGAATAAATCTGCCGCCTGGTTTTAGAACTCGATGGAATTGGCGAAAATACTCAAGCAGCACCTCCCGGCCGGCATTGATATTCCTGGTCGCAAAAGAAATAGTAACGAGGTCAAATATATTATCCGGGAAGGGAAGCTCGCTGGCATTGGAAAGACAAAAATAAATTTTTTTAGCCTCTGGTCTTAATCGGGCCTTGCGGAGCATGGGCAGACAAAAATCCACGGACACAATCATCGTTTTCTCATTAGCCAGGCCTTCAAGCAAGACAGCCATATCTGCGGTCCCGCTGCAAACATCAAGCCAGCGCGTGCCTCCACTTCGGGCAGCATGCTTGGCCGCTTTCTTCCGCCATAATACATCTAACCCCAGCGTTAAGATATGGTTTATCAATGCATAGGTTTGCGGAATTTGCGAAAATATTTTATGGATGTTTTTTCTCTGCGCACTTATAGACAAAACTTGTTCTTCCATTATATCGGGGACTCCTTAACTTCAAATTATACCTTCTTAAAACATTTACGATACTATAAGCATCAAGTCGTTCGGGACGAATTGTGATCATTGTCGTCGCCCTATTTTCTTCTCCCCTTTATGGCTATGCCTTTTTTCCGCAAGGCGTCAGTTTTCTGCTTTGAGCATTTAAAGCAGAAAAATTTTGGCGCAGCATCCCGCTTATCATACTTAGGCGCTAAGACTAATCTCCAGAGACTTGTCTCTTTTCCACAGCGATCACAGATGCCCTTTTCTTTAATATGCCACATCTCAACCGCTTTAGAGGTGAAGATGAATTTATCCACCCAGAAGAAGATGCAGCCGCCGATTAGATTAGCGATAATCGTCTGCCACAAGCCAGCGCCTAAATTCCTTAACACCAGCCAGAGTATCGGCGTGCTTAACTGCCAACGGATTAAATACAATGTAAATCTTTTCATAATACGGAATATTATACTTCCGGAAATAAAAAATCCAAAGAAAAATATTTGTTAAAAATAAAGAGGCTAATTTGAGGTCATTTTAGCGTATTTAAGCGATGGAGATTATGTTCCGGAGGGGGGTAATCCTTCCGCTCCGGGGGCGGAAGTAGCTTCCGGGAGCTATTTTTTCAAATTTAGAGCCCTGACTTTCACAACCCCGTCAATATTATAAATCGCTTCGGTCATCTTTCCAGCCAGCGGCTCTGATATATCAATCAGATTACAGGCAAAATCACCTTTGCTTCGATTAAGCATCTCGACGATATTGATATTGGCGTTTGCGAGAATTGTGGAAATCTGGCCAATCATATTAGGAATATTTTTGTTCATGACCATTACCCGGAAATCTGAATTTGGCTCTAATTTGCAGTCCGGATAATTTACGGAATTCCTGATGTTTCCATTCTCGAGGAAGTCACGGATCTGTTCAGCAACCATAACCGCACAATTACCTTCCGCCTCTTGCGTTGATGCGCCTAAATGGGGAATGGTGATCACATTTTCCATGCCGAGAAGTTCATCATCAGGAAAATCCGTCACATATCGTTTAACCGTACCATTTTTGATCGCCGCACTCAAATCATCATTATTCACAATTTCTGCACGTGAAAAATTCAAAATGCATACACCTTTTTTCATGCAATTAAACTTTTCGGCATTGATCATCCCGCGGGTTACATCTGTCAAAACCGTATGCAGTGAGATATAATCAGCATTAGCGATCAACACATCTAAATTCTCAGCCCGTTCTACATCCCGCGACAATCCCCAGGCAGACTCCACGGAAATAAACGGATCATATCCAATCACCCGCATACCCAAATCCATGGCGCTGTTGGCGACCATCACCCCAACCTTGCCGACCCCGACAACACCAAGGGTTTTTCCCAGAATCTCCTGCCCGGCAAACTTTTTTTTATTCTCTTCGATAATGCTAGAAATCTCTGCTCTTTTTCCTTTAAGAGACTCAGCAAAAGCGATTCCTTGAGTAATATCGCGGGAGGCTAATAATAAACCGGCAATCGTCAGTTCCTTCACGGCGTTAGCGTTAGCCCCGGGAGTATTAAAGACAACAATGCCCTTCTCTGAACATCGCTGAACAGGAATATTATTTACACCCGCTCCCGCCCGTCCCACGGCCAACAAGGACTCCGGTAAATCCATATCGTGCAGATTAAAACTCCGAAGGACGATCGCATCCGGACGAGCAATTTCTTTCCCAATTTCGTATTTATTGAGCGGGAAAACAGCTAAGCCTTCCGCTGAGATTTTATTGAGCTTCAAAACCTTATACATCATGGCCTCATTAAGGAACTTTTTCCGTATTTAAAAGTGGGGTCTTTCGCTATGATTTTATCTTAAATAAAAGCCCCTGGCAACAAATATCATTACACGGGGCTAAAATTCAAACACGGGCCTACTTCTGCTTATGCTGCGGGAGTGCGGTGTTAAATTCCTAAAATCTATAGCCCATGCTTAAGGAATAAGAGAGTTCATCTATAAACCGACATTGGGCATCAATTGATATGTGGTGCTTACCTTCGTCGTTAGCAACAAAGGTAAATCCGGTAAATCCGCCGATATTGCTTTTTGACTCCAAAGAACCTAAGTCCAGATCAATTATCCAGTCCATCACTTCATCAGGCCAGGTGGAAGTTCCGGTTACCGTGCTCCAAGCCGAAGCTTTTATTTCCGAATAGACGCCGCCGAAGAATATAATCAACTTTTTTGATGTATCTTTACGAAAAAAAATTTCTTTGCTAATGCCTAAGGCACTTTGCCATTCTTCATATTTGACCTGTGAATCAGCCATTGTTTGAGTTGTCGTTGCCCCCGGAAAAAGAGGAGGGCTATAGCTGACATTATCGATTTTAAATTTTCCTGTGCCGCGGTATTTATTATCACTAAACAAACGAAATCCGTGGCCAAAAGAGAAAAGAGTTGCCGTTAATCCTCCGCCGCGCAAAAAAGTCCCTTTTGTCGCTACCGTTGTTTTAAGTCCGGGCTCATCAATGATGAATTTCATATTATCTATCTCGCCAATATCACAGTATAATTCTATGCGATCGGCCAATGAAAGCAACAGTTTGAACGTGCTGAATTGTCCTTCTATGTGTATCGGTGGACCACTAAGATTTGATTTTACCTCCCGCTTCTCAAGCAAACTAAATGTTAGATCCATTCCCACGCGAACATTTAAAGATTTTTTTTCTGCAAAAGACGACCTGAACCTGCGATAAAAAGGGGTCTCGATTTCCGGATCTTTTTTATCGGTAGCGGTTATGATGCTGGCGGGTAAATTGATTGGCGCCGCTATGGCTGCTTTTTTAAACAAAGAGAGTATCGCCAGGCAGCAGCTGCAGATTATCAAAAAGGCTGTTTTTTTCGTTATTCCCATTCTCTCTTTATTCTATGTAACACAAACACCCTTTGCAACATATATCTTTGCAAAGGGTTAGGAGTAGCGGCTTCCTCTAATTTAACCGCCGCTTACAAGCCACCTCGTGTTCTCGCCGGAGCTTGTAATCTTTTTCTTCGCCACCAGCCACAGGCTTGCCATATTCCCGATCGCAGTAAGGACAACGCTCAGACAAATCGACCTTTTCCGTTCCCTCTGTTTTAAAACCATCTAACCTTTGACTTGTTTGTTTTAGTAAGGCTTGTAATTGATGCGTGATTTTTACCGATGTTTGGCGGGTAGTTAATTTCATTGAGTTGTAAAACCTTATGCTCTTTTTATGCTGTCTTACGTAAAAATTTAACCTTCCTTGTGCCTGATTGATATCTTTACGCAGCATGTTTTCAAACTCATCTATTTTATCGCTTGCGATCAACTGCCGGAAAACACGATATTGTTTTAAACCCTGCAAATAGCCCCGCATATCGGCGATATTAACCGATAGATTTCGACAGCGTTCTACTTCTGTTGACTTCTCTTCCTGCCCGGCTTTTATGCTTGCGGTCATGAGCGCGGTCTGATACTTTAGCAACTCTTTAATATTCTCGGATAGCAAACTATCAAAAGCATCATAGTTAAACTCCGCCCGGGCAATACTTGCAGATAAGCATAAGAACATCATCAGTGAGAAGAATAATATTTTTTTCTTCATCATTCCTCCAGTCTAAATTAAAACCAATTGCAATATATTATATCACAGCGGGCTTAAAAATAAAAAACTCTCCCTCGTACAATAGAGACTAATCCGGTTTAAGTTCTTATCTATTTATTTTACTTTTATCAATAAGCCGATCGGTTATCCGTAACCATTCGACGATTAATCTCTTTAACTTCGTAGAATGCGATATGCTATTAAAGCGATTATCATCGAGAACATTCACGGCTTGGATAAAATCATTGAGTGTGACCTTGCCGAATGAGTAATTCTCTGTTTCATCAGCGACCACAGCTTGTGCTAATTGAATCTTTTTATTAGAAATAGAAATTAATTCTTTTTCTCTTTCGATGAGCCGGTATAAATTCTTAAGGTCATAATAAAGCTGTACATGCGTATTTGTTGTGCTCAAACGCGTTTTATCCAGCGTAATTTTCGATATTTCATGCTCCGCTTTTTGGACTTGATTAGAAAAAGGAAAATCCAACGATAATCCGGCAATAATCTTATTGTTTTCATCCTTGATCTTAAAATCATCACCCTCGACCGTATAACCAAAAAAAAGCTTAATTGACGGCAACAAATCATCAGCATTTTTATCTACTTCGAAAGAACTTTTCTTCTCTAATAAATTCAGAATTTGATAAGTCCGGCTATTCTCCTTGAAAGCCTGATAGCCGGCGATGAAATCGATATTTTCTCCTTTATACAGCAATGGTTCTGCCGGCTTAATCTCTCTTCCCATTTCATAACGAATAGCTTTTTTTACAATATTACGCGCCCGGCCATATTCTTCCAGTAAATTAACCAACTTTTCTTTTTTAGCTAAAACTTGAATATTGACTTTATTGACATCGATCGAAAGTGCGATTTTACTCTCTTGTCTCTGCTTAACATTTTCAAGTAATTTCAAATTCTCGGCATAAGAAGCCTCTCCGATTTTTAAATTTTCATAAGATTCATACCATTCATAATAAGTGACAATAATCGCCGCAAAGTAATCTTCGTATGCCTCAATGATTTGATGTTTAGCTACATCTATTTCAAGCCCGATAATTTTGTCTTGTAACCGCGTTGCCTTGCCAAAAGCGTTTTTGGCAATCGGCTGAGATATCAAAAAAGCAAATTCAGAAGAATTGTCTTGGGCAGAAAAAGAGGGCGTTGATTTATACTCTGCTGAAAAATTAGTCCCCGAATAAGGGAAAAGTTTTTCTAAAGATACACTTGCCCCGGGATCCTCTCTATGTTGATCCATAAAAAAATCATATTGCGTCTTAACAGAAAGCACTAAGTCGCGGGCCGGCAATTTTAAATTTTTCTGATATTGCAACGAAAGTTCGTCAATAAGGATCCGTTCAAACATCGTATCATTTCTGGTAGATAATTCGATAAATTCTTCAATCGTGATGCTCCGGCTCTTCTTCAAGTCCTTTAGGTCTTCATCGTTCGGATTTGCAAGCAATCCTCCTGTAAACACAATCAAAAATAGCCAGATAAAGACGGCTGTACATTTTTTACTGATATGCATGTTTTTAACCTTTTACAGATAATGCAAATTTATATTTTAAATCCTTGCCTAAGCTATAAGCGCACGGGGTAAGCACCAAAGTGATTAAGGTCCCAAAAATAAGACCCCAGGTCAATGCAAGCATCATTTCTGCGAGCATGGCGTCGTAACCGGTAAATCCGTATGCCGTCGGCAGAAGGCCGGCAACCGTTGTTATCGTCGTCAACATAACCGCCTTTAACCTGGTTTTTGCGATCGAAGAAATTTGTTCATTTGAATATTCTTTGCCCCGCGCACGATCATAATTCTTTTCGAGCTTTACAAGCATGATTATAGAATCATTGACAACAACACCGGCCAAACCTATTGCCCCAATAGCCGCAAAAAAACCAAACAAAACTTTACCGTGTAGCCAGAAAGCAAGCACTATTCCCACAACACCAAATGGAATTGCCAACATAATAATGATCGGCTTAGTTAATGAGTTTAATAATAAAACCAGAACAATGTAGATAAATAAGATCGCCATAATTATAGAATTAGTAAAATCGCTTTTGGATTCACGCGTGTCTTTCACTTCGCCTTCGAAATTAAGCAAGGCGGTAGGATATCTAGATAAGATTTTAGGAAATTCCCTGTTTTCAAGATGTTCAGCTATTTCAATCGGTGTTAAATTCGATTCTTTCTTTATATCCGCAAAAATTGTTGTTATCCTTTTGGCGTCTTTTCTATCAATAGAATTCGGCGTAATTGTCTTCTTAACATCAACTATATCCCTTAACGGGACCAGATAATTTCCGGTATTCTCTATCGGGATATCAAGAATCTTCTCAATATCAACCTTTGCCTGCTCAATAATAGTAAAGCGAACATCTATTTTTTCATCGCCTTGCAGTAATTCATAAACAACTGTTCCCTCAAGAGCTGCTCTTAAGGTCGAGGCAACATCACCGGGACTTATAGACAAGCGTTTAATCTTTTCGCGCTTGAGGCTGATCTTATACTCGGAGTTTTGCAAAGGACGTTCGATCTCAACATTTTCAAGTGCCGGATGCCGCCTCATTGACTGAGCAAGTTGTTCCGATATCAGATTTCTTATTTCATCATTATTTTCTTGGACAATAAGCTCTATTGGGCTCCCGCTGGCATGCCCCCATCTGCTTTTAACCGCCTTTATTTTTTTGAGTCCTTTGATGTCGACAAATTGCCTTTCCCATTCTTTAATAAGCTGATCGGCTGATTTTTTGCGTTTTTCTTTTGGCAGGATTTCGACAATCATCCGGAATTTATGCTCTTCAACCGCCCGCCCCCATCTACTTCTAGCGATCTGTGTCCTAAAGCCGATTACTTCTTTACCGAGATGTGGATCAATTATATCTTCAATCTGCTTTGTCAGTCTGGCCGTATCATACCGGTCTGCTTCCGGCGCAGCCTCACCGGTTAAAGAAATTTCTCTTGTCTCTTCACGCGGGAACATGACATACTTCATCTTTGTTTTAACGATATAACCGGAAAAAATAAGTAATAAGATAAAAATTATAAATATAACCCCTTTAAAGGGCAAAATTTTATTTAGCATATTCCCATAAGAATCTTCCACTTTATTAAACCAGTGTCTATTATTTACTTTCGGCCTTTTTTTCCGGAATCTACTTGCAAGCTTGTTAAATACCGAAAAATCCAGGTGCATATGCCCGGGAAGGATCAGTAGTGACTCAACAAGACTTGCTCCAAGCATAAAAAATATGATCGGCGGAATAAACACAAGCATTTTGCCGAACCGGGCACGAAAGAAGAAAAGGGGGACAAAAGCGATACATGTTGTCAAAATACTTGCAACGATCGGGGTAAAAACAAATGCCGTTCCTTTAATCGCAGCTTGTTCCGATGGCATGCCTTCTACCCGCAGTCTGGTTATATTTTCCGATACCACAATCGCATCATCAACAATCATGCCGATAACTATAATAACGGCCGCAAGAGTTATATTATTTATCGTATAACCCATCATCGACGTACAGATCATGGAAAAACAAAGCGTAAAGGGGATCCCTATTGCCACCCAAACACCGGATCTAAAATCCAGAAAAACAAAAAGCGTAATAAGTATAAACACAAATCCGATCGAACCGTTTGCTACGATAAGAGATAACCTGTTTCTTAGATCCACAGATTCATCGTCAAGACTGACAAGTTCAATTCCCGTATTTTTGAGACTGTTTTTTTGAAAGTTATTACTTTGCTTTTTCACAGCTTTAAGCGCCTCGAGTATTCCGTAAGAACTGTTTTTAATTACTCTCAGCATTATTCCTTCGTAGCCGTTAACTTTAATTATCGATTTGTTCTTCTTAAAACCGCGATTAATATAAGCTACTTGTTTGAGCTTTACAACCTGCCCCTCAAAGCCTCCCTGGATTATAAAATTTTCCAGTTTTTCAACTGTATCAAGCTCCGAGAGCAAGGTTACTTTCGGTTCACTTTTTGTTTCTATATTCCCGGCTGGCTGGCGGACATGGCTACTTTTAACTTCCCTCAAAACAGTATTAAAAGGGATATTAAATTCTCTTAATTTCTCCGGATCAACCATTATTTGGATCTCTTCCTGCAAATACCCGGATTTTTCAATACTATTTATTTCAGGGAGATTTAGGAGCTGCTGTTCTAAGGTATATACATACTGCTGTAGCCGTTTTCGTGATTTAGGATCAAGCAGGTGTTTTTGGGTATCAATTAAGACTATATCTATAATCGCCTTCTTTGTAGTTTTCCAGACATGCACTTCTGGATTATCAATGACATCTTCAGGAAGATCTACATCCAGCACTGCATTTCTTACTTCCATTAAGGCTTCATCAAGATTGGGATAATCCTGTTCGAATTCAACGTTTATATTAGTACCCCCGTCACTGGAAGTGCTTGTAATTCGATACACACCGTCCAGGCCTCTTATCTGTTCTTCGAGGGGTTTCGTAACAAAATGTTCGACTTCTTCGGCAGTGGCACCAGGATACTTTGCTGTTATGTGCGCATGGTTAAACTCAATATCAGGCATTTCTTCTTTGCTGGTATTGTTCCAGGCAAATATTCCGCCGATGAGAACAGCAATTACGATAAGATTGGTGAGCAGATGACGTTTAGCAAAATAAGATATGATTTTTTCAAGCATGATCGTCCATTTAAAATTATATTATATCTTTATTATATAAATTTTAACACAAACTAAGCTATAAACCAAAAAAAATCGGGAGAAAAACGTCAAGAATTTTTCTTCCGAAAGCGACGAACACGAAGTTCGCAGCTTAAATCGAGGACTCGCCGGTGAGTAGACATAATAAAATGGAGTCCTTTCGGACTCCATTTTTATTTTAACCCATAAAACTTTTATTGCTATTTCGCAATATTCACATTAATGGCCCGCGGCCCTTTGGGAGAAGTTTCAACTTCAAATTCAACTTCTTCATCTCCGCTCAAAGCATCAAAGCTAATACCGACAAGACTACTCTGATGGAAGAATACTTGCCGACCGTCTGTATCATCAATAAAGCCAAAGCCTCTATCACGAACCAGTTTATTTATTTTTCCTTTATGCATATCGCATCTCCTTAACACCCCTTTGGGGCACAAGTAAATAAGGCCCGGAAGTTTTTGGCCCGGCCTTATTTGCATTTAAGTTACAATTTTACTACATTTGCGGCTTGTTCACCTTTCGGACCTTGTTGAACCTCAAATTCAACTTGCTGCCCTTCTTCTAAAGACTTATAACCCTCGCCCTGAATTGCATTATGATGTACGAATACATCCTTGCCTGACTCAGTAGTAATAAATCCGTAGCCCTTTTGGTTACTAAACCATTTAACTGTTCCTTTTTCCATTACTTACTACACCTCCTTCTTGCTAAAATTATAGTAAATAACGGCAAAAAGAAAAAAACGCAAGGCGAACTCTCTTTTACCTTGCGGCCTAAGACCTAAATTCCCTTATTTACTAATAAATTAATATACTTTACTTTTCTCTATTTGTCAACTAAATTATAAAAATAGATTAAGTCCATCAATTTAAAAAAATAAACCCCTAAGCAAAATTTGCTTGGGGTTTATTTTTGACAGCATTTATTTTCCATAGGTTATTATACTTAAAGAGGTTACAAAAAATCGGCTCCCCTGAAATGCCCAAAACTCTCGCTGCTCAAGCAAAAAAACATCTCTTTTGAAAGAAAACGTTACTTTTTTGACCGATCTCTTTTAGCCTTGGCGATGAATAAGCCATGTTCTCTTTTATTTTTTTTAAAGTACGCTAATACTTGTTCTGCTTCATGAAAAGGAAGGCTGATAAAGGAAAATCTATCGAAAATCTTAATGTCTCTGATCTTATCGGCCCTAATCCGGCACTTATCCTTTATTAGCTGCACCAGCTTCTTACTGGTTAACCCGTTATTTTTGCCTTGTTGCACAAAAAGTCGCGTTTTACCTTTTGTATCCACCCCCGCATCTTCAATCCCCGAATAACTTTTTTCATCAAGGTCACCCCGAAAAGAGTACTGCAAAAGAGCGGCCAGAATGTTTTGCGGCTCATTAATTTCAAGCAGTTCTTTGGACATTTGTAAGTATTCATTCTGTAGCCCAGACATAACAATTTCTTCCAAAGAAGTTTTTATCCTGCGTTTTTTGGTGTTAATAATATCCTGAATTCCCGGTAATTTTTCCTTGCGGATATTAGTTTTTGCTCTTTCCCTAATCCGCTGCAACTGCCTATATTCTCGCGGAGTAATAAAGGTCACGGCCGTACCTTCTTTGCCGGCTCGCCCGGTTCGGCCAATTCTGTGTACATATGAGTCCGGATCTTGAGGAAGAGAATAATTTATAACATGCGTAAGATTTTGTACATCTATTCCCCGTGCCGCCACATCCGTAGCCACAAGAATATTGATCAACCCTTTTTTAAATTTGTTCAGGATTTTTTCCCGCTGGGATTGAGACATATCTCCGTGTAAAGCATCGGCATCATAACCCCTCTCAATCATATGGTGCGCAATCACATCCACATCTCTTTTCGTCCGGCAAAAGATCAATCCATAAAATCCCTCTTCAACATCTATAATCCGGCAAAGCGCCTCAAACTTATCTGATTCTCTAACCTCAAAATAAATTTGGTCTGTCTGGCTAACCGTCAGCTGTGCCGTGCTCACCCTGAATACCTCATATTCCTTCATATGCTTTTTAGCAATCTGCATGATCATCTGCGGCATCGTCGCCGAAAATAACATCGTCCGCTTTTCGGTACTTGTATTTTTCATTATTTCCGTAACATCATCAATAAACCCCATATTTAACATTTCGTCTGCTTCATCAAGAACAAGATAAGATATGTCTTTTAATTTTAATGTCCGCCGTTTAATATGGTCAAGTATTCTTCCCGGTGTCCCCACTACAATATCTGCTCCTCGGCGCAAACTTCTAAGTTGTAGTTCTATTGACTGGCCGCCATAAACAGGAATGACATTTAGTCTTTTGTTCCCTTTCAACGAATTAATCTCCTCCGCTACTTGTATCGCTAATTCTCTCGTTGGGGTAAGAATAAGTGCTTTTACTGTATGCGTTTTTTCCGTTAAAAGTTCGATTATCGGCAGACCAAATGCCGCGGTCTTGCCGGTGCCGGTCTGCGCCTGGCCAACAATATCCTTTTGTCCTGTAAGCACACTGGGGATAACTTTTTCCTGGATCGGAGTGGGGATTTCAAACCCCTTGTCCTTTAAAACCTTCAACGAATCTTTAGACAATCCTAATTCTTTAAACGAATTCATAAAACACCATAAACGCCTTTCATGTATTTAAATTCCTCTCTAAAATATCAGTATCCGGGCTTCAAGGCTGGGCATGTAAACAAAACTAATATTAAACCAAGTGCGATGAGTAATAAAATCAAAATTACGATCGACGGCTTCCTTGAACGTAACGGAGTATGCCTAAGGTCTTTTACGAACTGTGCGACGACATCTCTCCGCTCCTTATGCGCATCTTTAGGTAGATTTGGAGCGTAAGTAAAGAGTCGTCCTAACGTCGCACTCAGTCGCATATGCACATTTACGGCCCAATCTGAGGCTTCCAAGAGAACACTCATATCCCTTTTGCGTATCTTGATAAAACCGACAATTATGCCCGGTAATAAAATAACGGCGGCTATTCCCCCTAATCCAACTAGAATATGGGCTGGCTTTACCTGGGAGAGGACCTTGGTAACATAAGCAAAGGATGATCCGAGCGCCGCAATAGCTATGCCGCCACCTAATAAGAGATCGCGAGTCATGCCTGACGCGCTAGGGGCAGTAACACTTTTCTCTAACTTGCCCTCGCGGGATTTGGTGAATTTATCTATTTGCTTCCTTATGAAAATTGTAAATTGCCGAAAAGGCGCTCTCACTGATTCATAGACGCTGATCGGGTTTTCCACGATATCTACGATCTCCGCATCCCACTCCCGATTGTCTACGGTAAAAAAGATGCCGCGCTTCCCAATCCGCAGTCTGCCTGCAGTGCCGGAAGTTACCGCGGCGACAATCTCAAATTTAATTTCTTTATCCTGGTGGCCGGTAATCTCCATATATAATAGATACATATAACTCTTTTCCGCTATCTTTTTGTGTGTCTGCCGGTCCTGAACTTTCATTGTAAAAGTAATTTGTCTTCCATCGATTATTAATGTGCCCATTTCAAAAAGGGACCGAGTTTTAGGATTATAAAGATTTGAAAAACTCACAAAATTGTTTGCCAATTCCAGCAACCATCTTTGGTAAAGGATTAACTTTTCCAAATTATGCATCTGGTTTAAATCATCCGCAACAGCCACATCTTTTGCAATAATCTCACTCACCCGTTTCCGGTAGGGCCCATTAAGATAAGTACGCAGTCTATCCGCGTCCAGCTTTTCTACCTTTATCCCCTGTTTGCTTTCTAACCACGCCCGGTATGAGGCAAAGACATTTTTTACCTTATCCCACTGTTTCGGGGTAAGATGTTTGACCGGCCCCCCAAGAGCGCGTTTTAGAACCTTCTCCTTAAGACAAAAAAGACGCTCCAGATATAAGGAGTTGATCGCTCCCTCTAGCTCCAAGATCGCTTTTGGGTTAGGCGCCGCCAAGGGGGCATCCTTAATCCGCGCTTCCATCATTGATTTATTCGTAAAATCGATTTCTTCAAGCTCCTTCTGGCGAAGCTGCATCTGAGTTGCGGCCCTCGCATCAAACTCGATCATTGCACACTGTGCAAAATACTGCTCGATCTTCTCTTCTAAGCCAGCTATTATCTCATAAGCTTGTGGGGTTTCGGTTCCCCAGGGCATAACCTCTGTGGTCGTATCCCCTTTAGGAATTTCACCTTTCGCTTTCCAGGCAAGATATCCTTCGGCCTCATGAAAAAATATCTTAAGCTGCTCCTGGCTAATCCCGGCTTTACCGCTGGCATCAAGAACAGCGCCAACCGTCTCTATGACCGCTGTAATGAATTGAGCTAAATCGGAGTCAGCTGTGGCTTCCGGGGGAATAATCCCATCGCCATTATTCGTTGCGCTAGCCATAATGCTTTGCACGTCACGTACCTGAGCCAGACTAATCTTCCCGGCACCCGATGAATTGAGATTGGTTAAAATAAGCTCTGCTACGGCGCGTAATTTTTGACCTTCCGGATGACTGGTATCGATATCGTTCAAATCTAAGACATCAATACCTTCGGATAAACGGCTGCGATTGGTAAGAAATCGAAATAGCCAAGTCTGTGCATCCTTGATTTCATTAGTTCTGATGCGACCGTTTTGATCAGTATCCACATAAGAAGTAAATGCGGAATCACAGTTGAGACTGTTAATCGGAACGCTAGTCGCTGCCCAGTGCGCCTCATCAAGAACTTGGATCTTCTCCAAATCCTGCGCATTTTGGATTCTAAGCTGATAGCTTTTACCGTAATTTTTGAATATCAATTGAGACATAAACAAACCTCTCTATTCATATTTTCTTTTGCCATTTTGCCTCATGAGTTCAGAAGAAGTTAAGCCGTTCGGTCTTACCCCTTTGGTTTCTTAACTTCAATTCCAATCTATGCCTTATTTTTCTAACCGTTTTTTCGCTTTTTTCTCAAGCCGTTTTTCTTTCAGCGTTTTTGCCGGCTGCTTTTTTATATTTTTTTTAGCATCATGACTTTTAGACATCGCTTTCCTCCTTTGATTTTACTAGTTAAATAGATTCATGATCCAGATCATCTGCTCCTGTATCTTAAGCCCCTTCTTGATAATAATTGAGCGGGACTCTCCTGCTTATGGACGAGATCTTCTTTTAGAGAAAAACGGCTTTTTATCTTTATAAAAACTTCTTTCTTTAGGGCTATCGTCGCGTGCTCCACTCCCATAGCGGCCAGAATACCCCTCTGATCGGGTGGGTTTTGATGAAGACCGGTTAAGCAACATATCTATCTTCCTCTCCAAAAAGACCAACTGCTGCTGCATTTTCTTAATCATCGCGATTAGATCAGGCTCTCCCTCGTGTCTACCGGGAGAATCATCATATTTAAATTGTTTACTGGGCCTGCTTTTTTTTTGTTTAAAATTAAACCCTGCCATTTAAACCATCCCTTTCTCTTTGTTTCATTTTAGATTATATATCTTTATTCCAATAGCCATTGTATCTCACTAATAATACTCCGTCAATTTAAATAGATTTAATGTAACCAGACATAAAAAACCCTAACTATCATTTGATAATTAGGGATTCTTATTTATCTCGCACTTGAGTTCGAGCTTAAATTTTGGCTCACCCATTATCCAGCATCAGCGTCCGTTAACAACACAACCCCTAAGAACCACGTTGGATTTTTGACGATCAACTCTGCGTAATTTATAGTTTCTATTGGGCGATTCGAGACGCCTTACCATTTATTAACGGTCACGATCTCTGTGCTTCGAAAAACACTCCCTGCAGTATACAGGACGGTCTCCGCTAGGTTTAAAAGGGACTTCGCATTCTTTGTTACATTCTGCGCATGTCGCCTTGTGCATCTCTCGCGGACCCCTGTCATACCCACCACCACCTTGTCTAAATGCCATGTTTCCTCCTTGCCTGCCTGTAAGCAGACTTTTTAGTTCAAGTAACTATTGAGCTCATGTTTTTGTTATTAAACTTAAACAACGGTTAGAGCCAATTACCGGCTTTCTTGCTTACTCCTCAATATCATTAATTGCTTTCACAGATTATACACTGTTTTTTTCATTTGTCAATCTTATTCTTAGATCTGCTTTACTTGGAGATACAACGATAGAAAGATATCTAACTCCCTGCATCTCCTGGTGATATAAAGTGTAATATTATTTTGATTGTGCATTCCGGCTCACCCGCCTGCGAACTACTTCTGTTAAATGCAATTTCCGGAGCCTGATATGTTTAGGCGTTATCTCAACCAATTCATCATCCTCAATAAACTCAAGCGCGAACTCAATGGCCATTTGCCGCGGAGGTATAAGTGTAATCGCGTCATCACTTCCTGAAGCACGCATATTAGTTAATTTCTTTCCCCGTAAGGCGTTTACAACAAGATCCGTCCCTTTGTTGTTTACACCAACGATCATCCCCTCATATAGCTTTTCTCCTGGTTTAACAAAAATCTCACCACGTGCCTGTAAATTATAAAGCGCATACGCCACCGCATCACCGCATCCTTGTGAAATGAGAACACCACTTTGACGGGTAGGCAGATCTCCTTTATAGGTCTGGTATTCAAGGAAATTTTGGTACATGATACCATTACCTCGGGTCATCATAAGAAACTCACTTCTAAACCCGATTAATGCCCTTGAGGCAATAACAAATTCCATCCGGATCGTGCCGGAAGATGTTGTTGTCAGGTTGCGCATTTGAGCCTTGCGCGCTCCAATCGCCTGCATAACAACACCCTGATACTCATTTTCCACCTCGATGATCACCTCTTCAACCGGCTCGAGCGTCTGACTCCCCATTTTCTTCAAAATAACCTGCGGCCGGGAAACTTCCAGCTCATACCCTTCACGACGCATTGTTTCAATAAGAATAGCAAGATGCAGTTCACCGCGACCTGAAACCTTTACCCGCTCAGTTCCCGCAACATCCTCGACCTTGATGCCAACATTGATCATCGCTTCATGCTCAAGACGCTCCCGCATATGTCGTGATGTTAAAAATCTGCCCCCATCCTTGCCGGAAAGAGGGCTTGTATTATGAGAAAAGTTCATCGAGATTGTCGGCTCATCTATCTTAATCGTCGGCAATCCTTTTGGCTCATCAACACACGTAAGTGTCTCTCCAACCTCGACCCCCTCTATCCCGGAGATCAATATAATATCTCCGGCGATAGCCTCATCGACTTCAATCCGGATTAGTCCACGATACTTCATGATCTTAGTTGCTTTTCCTTTGGCAACAGTTCCATCACGTTTTACAAGCGCCACGGGATCTCCAACCCGGACAGACCCATGAAAAACCCGTCCGATAGCGATTCGCCCAACATAAGAATCATAATCAAGCATTGTAATCAGCATCTGAAAAGGCAGATCAGGATTAGCGATCGGCGGCAATACCCGATGCAGAATAGTCTCTAACAGCGGTTTCATCGAGTCTCTCGGCTCATCAAGATCAAGCGTCGCGTAACCATCCTTTCCCGAAGCGTAAACAATCGGAAAATCAAGCTGTTCATCAGAAGCGTTCAGCTCACAAAAAAGATCGAATGTCATATCCGCCACTTCATCCGGGCGGGCATGGGGACGATCAAGCTTATTGATCACAAGTATTGGTTTTAAATGCAACTCAAGTGACTTCTTCAAAACAAATTTAGTCTGCGGCATCGGCCCTTCAAAAGCGTCAACAAGAAGAAGCACCCCATCAACCATCTTCAAGATTCGTTCGACCTCACTGCCAAAATCAGCATGCCCAGGTGTATCAACAATATTAAGTTGTACCCCTTTATATTGGAGCGAAGCGTTTTTAGAGAGAATGGTAATACCTCTTTCTTTCTCCAGCGGATTGGAGTCCATTATGGCGACCTCACCCTTTTTAAACTCATAGGCGCCTGTATATTTAAGCAGGGCATCGACAAGGGTAGTTTTCCCATGGTCAACGTGCGCGATAATCGCGATGTTCCTTACATCTTTTCTTCTTTTTTGATTTGGCATATTCTTTTCCCTGTAGATTTCTCCAAAATCAAAGCGCGGGGACAAGCGCGAGGACTCGCCGCTTCCTCTATCCGAAGCAGCGAAGAAGCAAGCTCCGCAGTCGCTATTTTTTTAACCACTTCTTTTCATTGTCAATGTTTGGATTACGCCAATGCCAGCGGTTGCTATCCTCGATAATAACATTGTTAAATGAGAACATGCTGTCGATCTTCCATTTTCCGTATTCTTTAACAAAATAAAATGGTTCGGGCCTGGTAAAAGGTGGTGAAAAGCGCATAATTGCTTTAGTTGCATACAATTCAAGTTTATAAGGTTTATCGTGCCAATATCTATAGGAATTAGCCAGTTGGCCGGCATGCCGGTGAGCAAGATAGCGCTTATTTGTTTTAATGAAACTACGGAATTCTTCTGTGTAGCACAAATCACTTTTCTTAAAATCCAATTCCTTGCAGGCCTGCATATAAGTCTTGAACGTTGCTTTGGGGCTGGAGAAGTCCAGATCATCCTGTGCTAAAGCAAGGCTATTGCTAAAAAATAATAGCAGCATTACAAAACAAGATAATAATCTTTTCTTTGGTCCCATTATAAACCAGCGCCTTTTTTTCAAGGAAAGCAGAAAAGGAGGTATTCATGAAGACCATACAAAAAGTATCTGTTATTGGTGCCGGCAGTGATCGCACGTGTCTTTAACGATACCGGATATCTGTGCGCTGCGCGTCTTTTCTAGATCGTCATGTCCCCTTTTATTATTATATCAACTGTGTTATTGTATCAGAAAAGCAGAAAACATACCAGAACCTGAAAGTTGTCGTTACAATTAAACGTTGTGAACACATTTTTATTATAGTATAGTATAATTAAATATGATCGATAAAAAACAATATTCCCTTGTGAAAAAAATTAGATTAAAAAGACAGAAAAGCAGTTTTACGGCTTTCCTGTGTTTCTCCTGTAACAAGCTTGATATTCTAAAAGACAACAAAGAGACTTTCCTTCATTCTGAAGAACTGGATTATTTCAAGACACTTTCCTTTAAAAAACGTCAAAAAAGTTATCTTTTGGGAAAATTCTGCGCCAAGAAGGCGCTTCTTTTGCCGTTAGCCGTCACCCGGAATGAAAAAGCCCTTAGCTCTATTTTGATTCGATCTGGTGTTTTTGAACATCCTGTTGTTATATATCCTGATTCTGAGAACCATCAGATCAGTATCTCGCATAGCGGTGATTGGGGTGCCGCGATCGCATATCCGGCGGTGCATCCGATGGCTGTCGACATTGAAACTATTGATCCCGGCCGGCTGAAAACCATAGCCACAATGCTCACTTCTTCAGAGAAAGATATGCTCAAAAAGCTACCTGTTCCGAAAGCTTCCGCATATACTATTTTGTGGACAATTAAAGAAGGTCTTTCCAAACTCCTGAAAACCGGCCGGCATGCCCCTTTTGATATTTACGAAGTCAAAAAACTTGATTATTTAGAGAATTGTTTGACCAGCAGTTTTATAAAATTTGGACAGTATAAGGCGACTTCATTTATTTTTTCAGGTATGGCCTGTTCAATTATTTCGCCTTTAGAGTCAGAATTTGATCTGGATATACAAGCGTTAATAGAACAATTGCCGGAATTGTTATAAAAATATAGGTTCTTTCGTAAAGAAGCGATAATACGCATGATCGGGTATTGTTAAGTAAATAGTTAGTAATAAATTAAAAATTAAACATTAAAAATTAAAATGACAATGGAAAATGTAAAAATTTTATTAATAATTGTTGCTAATGCTAAAAGCAAACAAATGATACTAAGTTGTTTTTCGGCAAGGAATTGAAATATTTTTAAATTTTGATATGTCATTTTACTCTTTACATTTTGATATTTAACTTTGCTAATTAAGTTCACAAAATTCAAGAAAGAACCAAAATATATCCTTTCTTATATATACCGCTCGAACAAAACAGATGTTCCCTGGCCGCCGCCGGCGCAACCGCACGCCATACCGTATTTAGCCGAAGGATTTTTGTCAAACATTGTCAGGATATCAATAAGCAACCGGAAATTAGTTGCGGCCAGAGGATGGGTATACGCTAATGACCCGCCATAAGGATTCATTTTTTCAGTATCCCATTTAATACCATACTTTTTCTCGCTCTCTTTTAATGCTGATAATACCTGTGACGCAAATGCTTCGTGGATTTCGATTATATCCAGTTTGCCAATATCAATACCTTTAGCTCTTTCGGTCTTGGGTTCGGCAAACAGTTTATGCGTAGATGCTGCCGGTCCGATCCCCATAATAATCGGATCGACTCCAATCACGGCCCAGCTTATTATACGTAGCAGCGGCTTTAAACCGAGAGATTTTGCATTTTCTTCGGTTGTTAAGATACAGCCTCCGGCGCCGTCACCCGGAATGCACGAATTATACATTGTGACTGAAGGCGTGATCTTTTTTATACCCAGTCTCTCTAAGTGTTTTTTATGCTTCTCATAAAACCGGGCCGGATTAAGTTCCGGATTTTCCTCATTAAAAACAGCTGCGGTCCGGGATATCTGTTCCGGGTGTTTCAACATCCGTTTACGGTTAAGGGGATAAGCATCCTTTTCCATATCTTCAATTGGAATAATATATTTCGAAAATAAACCTTGCGTAACCGCAGTTACCGCCTTTTGCAGCTGATCCATAGTATATTTATCCTGCTCTTGGCGCGATACGGAAAAACAATTAGCCATTACTTCCGCGATCTCGATCATCGATATATCGTTCTCGTCATCGCTCAGACCCTCAATAAGACAGTTAACCACATCAAAATTGTTTATAAAATCCTCACCGCTGGTTTTCAGAAGATCATTAATTTCGGAAACGCTTCCGTATTTGCCGCTTTTATCATTGAGCCTGAATCCATAATTACTCATACTTTCGGCGCCGGAAACTATATACAGGTTCCCGATATCAGCAGCGATACCGCCGATTGCCGATAAAAGTCCGACAAACCCGGAATTACAATTTGTGTGAATACTGTAATCCGATAATCTTTCCGAAAGGCCCGCTCTTATGCTGGCAATACGGGCGATATTCGTAGCCCTTGTATCCTGCTGTACACAGCCGGCGACAACTCCTGCGATATTATCTGATTTTAAGTTATTCCGCTGGACTAACGCCCGGATCACTAATTCAAGAAGATAAATTGCGTTATATTTCTTCAGTCCGGTTCCATGACTGAACGGGGTTCTGACCGCATCACATATCACCAGGTTTTCCAGTTTTGTATTCATTCTAATCAATCCTTTCTACGGCTAATGCGATTGCATTGCCTCCGCCAAGACAGATGGAAACAAGTCCCCTGCCCGCTTTTCGCTTTTTAAGCGCATATAAAAGTGTGGTCGTAAGCCTGGCTCCCGCGGCCCCGACAGGATGTCCGTAAGCGATACAATCTCCATAGATATTTACCTTGTCGAGATCCAGGCCTAATTCTGTCTTGCAGAACAGTATTTGCGGTCCATAGGCCGGGTTTATTTCCAGTAAGTCATAATCCGGCAACAGAGTTTGTGTCTTTTCGAATAAATGCTTAACCGCCTTAATCGGCGCAAGTAAATATTTTTCCGGGGAAACGCCGGCTCTTGCATACCCTGCAATCCGCGCCAGAGGCTGTAAGCCAAGACGGAAAGCTTCCTTATATTTCATAATCATCATGAATACGGCTGCATTTGCCGATGGCGGTGAGTTATAGTTTGAAATAAACATGCCTTTCGGTGTATATCTGGTCCCGACTTGCCGCTGAAGGGTCTTAAGCTTCCTTTGGGCCGGTAATTCATCGTTTTCCGAAACCGCGCTTATCGGGGTAATTTCCTCTTTTAACACTCCGGCGTTAATTGCTTCTTGTGCCCGCTGATGACTCATCACGGCGTATTCATCAATTTCCAGTTTAAATTTCTCCGGATCAATATTGTTTTCTTTCACCCATTCCTGGGTGGTGTTTTCGGCGTGAACAACAGAATGCACGTCATGCATTTTGCACCACAGGGCATCACAAGTATCAGCCCTTATCATCATTTCCTGAATTTCCTCAACTTTTCTTTCTTTCCATTCTATGACCTGCTCTCTGGTAATAAAATACGGGGCAGCGGACGGAACTTCTATGCCCCCGACAATTGATAACGGGTATTCATCCAGAGACAATGACTGCGCGCCAAGAATAATGGCTTCAAGTCCTGAACCGCACATCTCATTCACGACAAAGGAAGACTCGATATTATTTAGATTGCACGCTCTAGCTATCTGGCGCGGTAAATTCTGACCTAACCCTGAGCCCACACACAGCCCGATGATCAAATGGCGGACAATATCTGGTGAGAAGTTTTTTGACTTGTTCTCGACCCGGGACAGAAGTCCCGAGAGTATATGCTGACCCAATCTTACCGCCGTAAAATCTTTTAATGACCCGGTTGTCGAGCCTAAAATAGAGCGGGTAGCTTCTACGATGACAATATCGTTATCCGAATAATGTTTATCCATTTTCTTCATTTAAACACTAAACCCTAAATTCTAAATCCTAAATAAATCCAAAACTCAAAACACTAATAAATACACTTTTTTTATCTATTTGTTTTAAATTTTGAGTTTTGTCCCCTTTGGGTTTGTTTAGAGTTTATGGTTTCGGGTTTAGGATTTCTACTTCCTTTTTTATGAAAACAATAACTCTCTAAAAGTCAATCTCTTTTGCTAATTTTTGTCAACTAGCAGATAGACTATTGGACGTTTTTCATTATATAATCGATGGCATCCTGAGCAGAAAGTATTTTTATTGCTTCCTCTACAGGAATTTTGATTTTGTATCTATCTTCCATTTCCATGATTATTTCGGAAGCCTCAATTGAGCTTATGCCGTATTCAAGGCGCAGTTTTTTATTAAGATCCAGTTCCCCTGGTTCTATCCCAACAAAATCTGCAGCGATCTCCCTTACCTCCTTTGTAACCTCATCAACATTTAAACCCATAACACCCTCCTTTTTTTGTAAATCACAATCCCCGGTTAAGCTTCGGCAAAATAATTTTTCAATTGCTCGGGCAATTCCGCAAACAGCCCGCTAGGTTCATAGCGGGGATTATTTCCACTCTCTTCATATTTTCTTTTTAACTCCGCATGAATTACGTCGACACCGGCATTTTGGGCTAGGACAAACGGGCCCTTCAACCATCGGGCACCAAGTTCCATACATAACTCTATATCATTAAAATCATCAACGATCCCTTCTTCAATAACCCGGAATGCCTCATTTACTATAAAAGCAACAAGTTCAATCGTATGAAAAACCGGATTTTCCAAACGCTGAATCTTTTCCCCTTTTTCATTAAGGCAGGGATTTAAATCCGGGTCATTCGCCTGATTTTCATAATAATAAACTCCGCGGTTGTTTTTTCGTCCCAGGAATCCTTTATCGACATAGCTTTTTAATAAGGGCGCCGGGACATACCGGGGGCTCCGGTTAAATCCTTCATATATAACTTCCGCTACTTTATATACCGTATCGATCCCGGTTATATCCACCAGATCATAGGGGCCCATGAGCAATATGCCTTCTTTTAAGAAAGCGGAATCAATATCATTCGCCAGCTCAAGGGCAGAGGCATTTGAAGCTTTGATCTTCTCATCTAATACATAGAACGCTTCATTGACAAGCGGGATAAGAATTCTGTTCGCGATAAATCCCGGAGACTCGATACATTTCACGCCTGTTTTTTTTATATTATCAATAAATTCTTTTACCGCTGTATATACTTCGGGGGAGAATCCTTTCGGGACTACAATTTCAACCAGACGCATAATTATCGCCGGATTAAAAAAATGAAGCCCGATGAATCTGTCCGGCCTTCCCGAGGCTTTAGCGATAGTCGAAATACTTAAGGAGGATGTATTACTTGCAAAAACAGCCTCTTTAGAAGCGATTGCGCCTAAATCTTTAAAAAATTTACATTTAATATCCAGATCTTCAATAATCGCTTCAATGATCAGGTCCGCGTCTTTAACGGCCTCTTCCAAAGATGCGGCCATCGTAATCTTGTCCGGATCCATTCTACGCCTTGCTTTGCTTTTTATATCAGAGACTGCTTTTTCAAGTACAGCTTTATCAAGATCAAAAAGTTTAACTTCAAAACCGTATTTGAAAATAGAATTTGCGATGCCTGCGCCCATAATGCCGGCACCAATAACAGATACTTTTTGTATGGTCTTCATGAATACCTCCTTACCTACTTTACCGTATTGTCAAAACTATTTACTCTTTATGCAGTTTAAAACTCTAAATCCTAAACTCTAAACTCTAAACAAATCCAAAAGATCAAACCCAAAACTCAAAATATTAATAAACACAAGGCTTTTTGTCTTAATTTATCTCGTTTTGGGTTTTGTGTTTGGTTCATTTGAGTTTATTTAGGATTTAGGATTTAGTGTTTAGGGTTTCCTCCCTCTTTATTACATTAAAAACATCCTTTAAAATCAATTGTTTTGCTCATAATTTTTCATACAACCTTTGACAGTACCTACTTTCCCTGAAAAACAGGCGGTCTCTCTTCCGTAAGCGCTTTTATCCCTTCTTTACAATCTGAAGTCTGCTGCAGATAACAAAATATTTCCTGCTCATATTTCAATCCATCTAAATAAGTATACTCCGTGGCTTTTTCAAACAAGAAGGTCAGTAGCGCTTTAGCCAGCGGGGCCGCTTTCTGATCCGCAACTACATCTATCTTCCGGTCTTTCAGATAATTTTCTATTCTCTGGCGTATCGATTCTTTAGAAACTGTTATTTTGTCCAGATCGAGAGAGAACCCTTTTTTCAAGTCCCTGTTTGCCGCAAAAAGAAAGGCGGCTTCAATCAGCTTTTCCGCTGGAACTATTTTATCAATAAAACCGTATTCTTTCGCACTTTGAGCATTTATATCCGCCCTTGCATTTATTATTATTTCCTGCGCCCTCTCCATTCCGACCAGGCGCGGCAGGTTCTGTGTCCCGCCCATTCCGGGGATTATCCCCAGCGATGCCTCCGGCAGGCCAAACACTACATTTTCCCGGTCGCTAGATATTCGGTAATCGCAGGCCATTGCCAACTCAAGACCTCCCCCGAAGGTCAGCCCGTTTATTGCCGCGATGACCGGTTTATTAAAACGCTGAATCTGCAAAACCATTTTTTGCGCTTCTTCTATAAATAAACGGCTTTGTTCGGCAGTAGCTTCCGCCAGCACTTCTATTTTTGCTCCGCGACTGAAGGCAACTTTATGACTGCTGGTAAGGATCACCGAAAACACATCATCTTTTCCAGCCCGGGTATTGAACACATCAGAAAGTTCCGATATTAATCCCGAATCAAGATGGTTAGACGCCTGCCGGAATGCCTTCTTATCACCTTTGAACTTCACAAGTGTGATCAAAAGAACATCTTCTTTCCGGTACACTTCAAGGTCTTTGTAGCCGCTATCCAGTAATGAAAAACCATTTTCTTCAAAAATATTGCTCATCATCGGGTTTCCTTTTTTTATTGTTGACGTTTAGGCTTTCTTTACTTTTCCGCTTTCATTGTAATTAGGATACATCCTCTTAATCGTCTGGTGTTCACGTTGGCGCACTTTGTACCGCTTGATCTTCAAGCTATTAGTAAGAGTATCATCCTCAGGGATAAAGGGTGTAACAAAAGCAATATTATGAATAAATTCGATTTTCGCAAATCCGGTTGCTTTGCAGACACTTTTGTTTATAATGCCGATAAATAAATCTTTAATCCCCTTATTTTCCAGAAGTTCGCCCGTCCGACCTTTATCAAACTGGACCTTAAGTTTTTCACATTCGCTCTCCAGCAATTTTTCATTCGGCACGATCAAAGCCGTTAAATATTCCTGGTCCTGCCCGCAAACCATTACCTGGTCCACATATTCCGACCTTAACAGGATCCTTTCGACCTTTACCGGCTCTACATTTTTTCCGGATATCAATACAATCGTATCTTTGATCCTGCCGAGAATTGTTATATCTCCGTACTTAGTCCTGCGGCCCAGGTCTCCGGTATTAAACCAGATCCGGGACGCGGTGTCTTTTTTCATTACTTTTTCTGTTTCTTCCGGATTCTTATAATACCCCTTCATAACCTGCGGACCGCAAACCCAGATCACACCTTTTTCACTGTTTTTTATTTCTACTCCGTTATCGTCTATAATTCTAATCTCTGTATCCGGCAGCGGTCTGCCGACCGTATATGGCATGAGATTATCGAGGGTCCGAACGCATAATACCGGCGAAGTTTCTGTAAGACCGTAACCGTCGAGCAGTGTGACACCGATTACTTCAAAAAAATCATCGATATATTCAGGCAGTGATCCCCCCCCGCTTATACCGGCGATAAAATTAGCACCCAGTTTCCCCCTGACCTTACGGTAAATAAGCAAGTCGCCGATACGATGAAACAGATTATCGATCAAAGACGCTTTCATTTTTTTTGGCGGCTCTGCGTCCAGAAGATACTGACGTTTCTGTTTATATCTTCTGGCGTGGATAACCGTTAAACTGTGCTCGAAAAATTTCTTAAAGAGTTTCTTCTTACCACTGCGCTGTATATTCTTCATCACCCCATTATAAATAGAGATCCAGATCCGGGGAACACTGGCCATCCAGGTCGGTTTCACTACCGCCAGGTCTTTAAAAATTGTCAGACTTGAAGTATACCAGTTTGATCCGCCGATCCTGATTATCACATATTCCACGGTACGTTCGAAAATGTGCCATATCGGCAAGATGGAAAGAAACCTATCGGAGCTGTTCAGGTTCAGCATAAAAGGCAATGCTTCGACATTATGCATTATATTTCTATGAGACAGCGGGATCCCCTTTGGCGTTCCGGTAGTTCCAGATGTAAAGATGAGCGTGGCAAGATCAGCCAGATGAGTTTCCCGGCGGCGTTTATAAAAAAGTTCCTGCTTTTGGGCAGATGCTTTCTTGCCCATTTCGATTAAATCATCAAAAGAATATATACCAGAGTCTCTTCCAGAGTTTTTATAATTTTCATCCAGGACTATTATTGACCTTAATTTCGGAAGCTGTTCTTTTATTTTAAGGACTCTTGTCAGCTCGTTTTCATTTTCCAATATAACAATCTCTGCTTCACTGCACGCTAAGATGTATTTTATTTCCTCGATCGTTGACGCTGTTCCACGCGGTACATCGTAGGCGCGATTGCCCAAGATCGCCAGATCACAGATTATCCATCTCATGCCGTTTTCAGAAATAATCCCGACCGCGTCTTTTTCTTTTAACCCAATCTCGATCAAACCCACGCCCAGAGCAGTTACCAGAGATTCTACTTGAGCGTAAGTCGTATGAGAATAAGTAATTATTTCATCTATTTTGTGATCAGCTGATTCAACAACCTCGGAATTTTTGACACAAAACGCGTTTTTGTCCTGATATGCTGCGACTGAATTAAGCCACATCTCGTTGATCGTACTATTTACTGTTTCCGCGGGATATTCGCTACCCAATATCAAACTCCAGCCTTTCTTTATTGTCCACAAAACACCCGATCCTATCGGATTGAAACATAATCGGTTTATTTATTATAATGTATAACTTTAAGTATAATGGTTGGTTCAGATCAAGTCAATGTGAATATTGTCCTAAGGACAGGTATGAATACGGTATTAAACCTTTATCTACCGTTTTATAATTGACTATTTTCCAGATAAATGTTATATTTTTTCATACGGACTGATGAGCAGGAATAATCCTGAGTTTCAATGAGTTTTCACGGAAAAGTTTAACCGTTTAAGAAAGGTGGATTTTATGCCCTTTAAAATAATTGTAACCGTCAAGCAAGTACCGGATACACAGCAAATAACCGGGCAAGCGATGAAACCTGACGGTACCGTCAATAGAGACGCCCTCCCGGCAATTGTTAATCCTGAGGATTTAAACGCGCTCGAAGAAGCAATCCGGATTAAAACAAAATATGGAGCTCAGATAACAGTCATCAGCATGGGACCTCCAAAAGCAACCGAGGCGCTCAAGGAATGTTATTATCGCGGCGCAGATGATGTTATCCTCTTATCCGACGGCGCCTTTGCCGGAGCTGATACACTGGCGACCTCTTTTACACTTAAATGTGCTATTGATAAAATTGGCGAATACGATCTGATCCTTTGCGGACGCCAGGCGATAGACGGGGATACCGCCCAGGTCGGACCGCAGCTTGCGGAAAAACTTAAAATTAACCAGTTAACCTTTATCTCACAGATCATTGATATTACTGAACGGCCGGAAAAAGGCATTACGGTAAAACGTTTAACAGAAAACGGGTACGAAATCCTGAAGAGTGCTCTTCCGGTTCTGCTTACGATTACAAACAGTGCGAATGAACCACGTTCTGCGAGCGTAAAGCGTCTTTTATCGTTTAAAAACATGGTCTTCAGAAAAGAAAATGCACCTTTCGAAGAAACCGGTCTTCATCCTAAATATCTCTCGGCAAGCGAACACTTTAAAATATGGGACATTGAGTCTCTCGGAATAAATGCATCAGTTTGCGGTTTAAAAGGATCGCCCACAAGAGTAAAAAAAATAAAAGATATTGTTTTGACAGCCGCCGGCACCAAACAGATATCCGCAACAGACGAAGATATTGCGAATCTGATCCATGAACTCAAAGAAGAACATATAATCGGATGACATATGGAGAAAAATATGAGCAGTAAAAATAATATATTAGTATTTGTCGAAGTCAACAGCGGTAAAATAGCCTGCGTGAGTATTGAACTGATATCCAAAGCAGCCAAACTGGCATCCCAACTTAAGGTGGATGTTACGGCCGTTGCTATCGGACATAAGATAAAAGACGGGCTTGAATCACTCGGGTCTTACGGCTGTAAAGAGGTTTACTGTGTTGAAGATAAACGCCTGGCCCATTTTACGGCTGTTCCTTACGGGAAGATCATCGTCCAGGTTATAAAAAAATACGCGCCCCAGATCGTAATGTTCGGAGCAACAACAACCGGCCGTTCAGTTGCCCCGCGGGTAGCCTCAGAATTAAAATGCGGTTTGACTGCGGATTGTACCGATCTGCAGATCGGAAGCCATAAAATAGCGGATAAAGTCTACGCGAACATCCTCCTGCAGATCCGGCCGGCTTTTGGCGGTAATATTATTGCGACAATTGTTTCCCCGGAAAGTTCTCCGAGCATGGCAACGGTCAGGGACGGCGTAATGACAATATATCCGCCGGATAAATCCAAGTCCGCTAAAATCATTCCAGAAGTTTATAAACTGGAAGACTCTGATTTTTTAACCGAAGTGATGGAAGTTATAACTGAGGGAAAAAAGGTCGACTTGAAATCAGCGAATATTATCATCTCCGCCGGGATGGGCGCGGCAAGTCCGCAGTCGCTTGCACTCGTAAAAGAGCTTGCTCATACTTTAGGCGGTGAACTCGGATGTTCCCGAGTTGTCGTTGACTCAGGGATCCTGCATAAAGATCATCAGGTCGGACAGACCGGTACCACGGTAAGGCCGAAGTTATATATCGCCTGCGGAATATCCGGCCAGGTACAGCATCGAGCCGGCATGTCTGAATCCAAAAGGATCATCGCGATCAACTCCGATCCTAAGGCTCCGATCTTTAATATTGCACATTATGGCATCGTTGGCGACCTGAATGAAGTTATCCCAAAAATGATCAAAGCCTATAAAGGAGAACTGAAATGTCAATGTTAAACTTCTACCAAGACAATCCTGATATTTTATTTAACCTGAAAAACATAGATCTTAAGGAGATCATTGAATTAAAAGAAAACGGTTTTTCTGATAAAGACGAGTATCTTGATGCTCCGTCCAGTACTGAAGAGGCGCTTGATAATTATACAAGAGTTCTGGATCTTGTCGGAGAAATAGCCGGGGAATATCTTGCTCCCAATGCCGAAGAGGTTGATAAAATCGGCGCAACTTTTGAAAATGGAGAAGTAAAGTATCCGGACGCGATAAACGCGATTATTAAGCGATTAAGCAATGCGAATCTGATGGGTTTTACTTTTACACGAAAATACGGCGGACTTAATCTCCCGAAAACGATCTATGCAATGGCAATCGAGCTCGTTTCCCGTGCCGATGCTTCTTTTATGACCATATTCGGATTACAGGAAATAGCGGAAACTATTAACCATTTCGGTAATGATGATCAGCGGTCCCGCTACCTTCCAAGATTCAGTTCCGGTGAGGTGCTCGGGGCGATGGCCCTGACCGAACCCGATGCCGGAAGTGATCTTCAGGCAATACAGCTTAAAGCTTTTCAAGATGAAAACGATAACTGGCGCCTTAACGGAGTAAAACGTTTTATTACCAATGGTTGCGCAAAGATTATTCTGGTCCTGGCGCGCTCAGAGGAAGATATTGCCGACGGGAGAGGCCTTTCTCTTTTTATTTACGAACGGGATAAAGACATGAAGATCCGGCGGATCGAAGACAAGCTCGGCATCCACGGCTCCCCCACCTGTGAACTTCAATTTAGTGATGCAAAAACCGAACTTCTGGGTCAAAGAAAGCGGGGATTGATAAAATATACCTGGGCCCTTATGAGCGGTGCCAGACTTGGCGTTTCAGCGCAGGCGGTTGGTATTGCTGAGGCAGCATACCGGGAAGCCAATTTATATGCTTCAAAACGGATTCAATTCAATCAGACTATAGACAAATTCCCGCCGGTGTATGAAATGCTTACCGATATGAAAGTCAGTATCGAAGCCGGCCGTGCGCTGCTTTATGAAGCAGCACAAATGGTTGATCTGAAGGAGGGATTAGAACATCGAATAGAAATACATCCCGAAACAAAGATGGAGCTAAAGGCCAGATTAAGAGTTTACACAGATTTCCAACAGCTTTTCACGTCATTGCTTAAGTGTTATACCACGGAAATGGCCAACAGGGTCTGTTATGATGCCCTGCAGGTACACGGAGGTGTCGGATATACACGCAGTTTTGCGGTTGAAAGGCTTTGCCGGGACGCGCGGGTCACAAGTATTTACGAGGGGACAACACAACTGCAAGTTGTCGCGGCTACAGGGGCTCTCATAAAGGGTACAGTTTCCAAGCGATTAGGAGATTATGAAAGCAATTATAACCTTCAGCAGGTTCCTGAACTATTTGAAGGGGCCAAAAAATTAAGGGAAATGTTGGAAAGCGGCATTGTTCACGTGCAGGAAAAAGCAGATCCAACATACACTGAATACCATGCCCGGCGCCTGGTCGACATGGCTGCGGATACAATTATAAGCTATTTGTTGTGTATAAACGCGCTGGCTTGCGATAAAAAGAAAAAAATAGCAACTCTTTTTATTTCAAAAGCAACACCTAAAACAAAATCCTCTCTGGACTACATCCTATCAGACGATAAGTCGCTGATAGAATTTCACCGGGACATAATCGGTCCGGAAGTTTAAAAGCAGCCAAAGAAGAATACTGCATTCAGGGGAGAACTCGCCTACTTCTTTTTCTGTTTTGCTTTCTTCTGTTTACTCGCCTTGTCCTTATCTCTTCTACCTTTGTCTCCCATTATTCCCCTCCTTTGTTTAATTGTATTATACACCCTGGCGTCTTGGCAATTCAAGGGATACTAAAGGTTATATTTTAATCCGCTCTTTTGAGCGGGAGTTTGTAAGCAAAGAATGGCTCCCCATATTAGAGGAGTTTCGTCAGTTTTTTCGAAGAAAAAACAATCCTGACCCTTATTGCAGCGACCAACAGGAGCAATACAGAAAAGTAGGGCAACTGGATACAAAAAAGAAAAAGTAGAAAATTTTTATAAAGATACCTTTTAATTAACTGTTCTTTTAACCGGTAAAACTTTTCCTGTTTCAATGCCGGGCCGGTTTGACATTCGTAGCTTTTTTGCTTATAATCAGTTACATGAAAAAATGTTATACGTTATTAAGACGATCTAACATTGCGCTGTTCGTTCTTCTTGTTTTATTCCGCCTTTTATCCATATCTGCTGCCGAAGAAGTTTCTAATCCGCTTAAAAAGATCAATTCTCTTAAGATGCTGCTTGAAAATGAAAACGCTGAAGCTCAAAATGAAAAGGCTAACCTGCGGTCACATCTACAGAAATGCGAAAGTTTTCTCTCTACCCTTCCCCCCGGGGATCAGGATTCTATTAACCTTACCCAAAAAGCAATCGCAAAGGATAAATCCGCAATTGCAAAAACAGATCTGCGTATTCAGGAAATCAATAAACGCCTGAAGCTTTCTGACCGCGCCAGAACTCAGCTCATAAAAGGCAGCGGGCGAGATATTGGTTTTAGTGTTTCCGAAATTAAAGGACAAGTCTCGATTATCCGCAAAGGCACTAATAAAAAAATCACACTCAGTGAAAATATGCAGCTAAATCCCGGTGACAAGATAACCACGGCTAAAAACAGTAAAGCCAGCTTTGTCCTGCTTGATGGAAGCCGCTTTAGCATCGGGCCTGAAAGTGAACTTGAACTGATCGAAGATAATTTAAACGAATCTCTGACAAAATTTACTAAAGGCAAGCTGGGCATTTCAATCGCCACGATGAAAAAACTATTCTACCGCCGCTATCAAGTACGCACACCGGGCGCAGCAGTTGCGGTGCGGGGTACGAAATTCGATATAGAAGTAGACGCAAAAGGCAAGACACATATTTTTGTTCATGAAGGAGAAGTCGAGGTTTTGGGAAAAGCTAAAATAGTTGCCGGTGAAAGCTGGCATGAAACAGAACAACAGGAAAAAAAAGGAGGAGGTAATGTATAAAAAAACATCCGGAATAATTTTAATCATTTTTATTGCGGTTATGGCAAGCGGATGCGCCGCTTCAGGACCCTATGGCGGAGGTCTTAAGCAGATGGGCATGTCTTCTGCTTCAAGCAACCTGGCCCGGGAAGGTAAAGCTCTATACGAGCAGGGAGATTACCTGGCCGCGCTTGAAATACTAGATACTGCTTATAGATCAAATCCACGGGACTGGGACGCTCTTTATTATCGCGGGTTAACTCATTTAAAGCTCGAAAATTATAATGAATCAATTACGGATCTTGACCGGGGTCGGGCGTGGTCACCGCAAACACCTCGCTTCCAGGTGGAGCTTGCTAACGCTTATATTGAAAAAGGAAGTTTTGCTAAAGCCGAAACAACTTTTTCCTGGATCTGGTGGAAGGAGAAGAGTTATCAGCCCTATCTGGCAAAAGCATATAAGTACCGGGCTAAACTATATTTAAAAACGGGCAGACGCAACCTCGCTTTATCTCAAAAGAAACAAGCCATCGAACTTGATCCTCGCTTAATAAAGGAATTTGAAGCGGATGATGCTTTGGAAATCTTTCTTGATTGGGAAAAACGCACAGAAATCACAACGCAAGCAATGCTGGCCGCAAAACAAGCTGAAGCTTCCGGTAACATACTTGAAGCATTTAAACAATATGACCGTGCATATTTTTGGAGTCCGGAGACAGATGTAGACACCTTAAGCGAAAACATACTCAGTAACTTGTTCCGACTCTATCCCCAGCTTCAAGTAAAACCCTCTCTCACTGAACTGGGCCGAAGGTTTTTCATCCAAGCACAGGCGCTTATGAAAGCAAAAAAATATTCCAAAGCGCTTGAGGCTTACAATAAACTAATCGGAGTTATGCCCTATAATCCTGAGGCATGGTTTAACGGAGCAATGCTTCGTGCAGAAAAAAAAGAATACCAAAAAGCCATAAATAACATGAAGGTCTATCTCAGAATTATGCCTGATGCCGCTGATGCCCGCGCGGCTCAGGATAAGATCTATGAATGGGAAGCGTTCTTAGTCAGCGGAGGATATGGAAAGACATCCGCCTATTAACAAAGCATCCAAACAGACTATGCGCAGAAATATAGTTTTTACAATAACATTGCTTGTGATATTAAGTTTTACTGTTTCTGTCTTTAGCGATTCTATCCGATGGACATGCCCTGTCTGTAAGCAAACGCTTCAGTTTGATCCTCGGAACAAAGGGTACGCTCAAAGCATGAAACAACAGCATCTTGCCGCGCACAAAAACGCCCGGCAGGTAAACACAGCTACTCCCGGCTCATGGGGAGACCCGATGCTGGATGCTGCACAGCCTGTTCTCGAGCAATTCTTTCATGATCTTTTCTGGGGCCCGGATCCTGCTGAACAAAAACGGATTGAAGCCGAAGAAGCACGGCTTCGCGCGGAACGGGAAGCAGCAGCACTTGAAGAAGCACGACGCCGCGAGATAGCACACGGCAAGCTCATGGGCTCAATGAAAACATTGTCTGATTCAAATAACGACCTTGGCATTAAAAGCGGACCAAGTAAAGCCGGTTCTCTTTCTTTAAAAGGCCTGCGTACCTATACACTTGGCGGCGGGACAGTATTAGAAAATCTGCAGCGTGCTGCTTATCTTATGCAGCAGGCAGCAAACTGCACGTCTAAGGGCGACGCGGCTTTTCTTTCTGAGGAAGCGTTTCGGGCCGCTCAAGGAGAAAAGCTGTATGTTGACGTACCGCCGATCGGCCCGGCGGGACCGGTTACAGCTGAAGATACCAACATATATTTAAAATTAAAACAGGAAATCGAAACAAAACAGCTGGAATATATAAAACTTTCTGATGAACTTGCCCGCAAGCATCATCGCCAAAATATATTTAAACAGGCAAAACAAGCAGCTGAAAGAAGAGTCGAGAAGCAAGAAACAAAGTTAAAAAGCATGCCCGAAGACACTGATCATACGGTCAAGGCCGAAGAAGACCACAAGCTTGCTGAGGCACGCAAGCTGCTTGAAGAAGCAACCCGGTTTGAAAATAAAGCGGCCGAAGACCTGCAACGTTTACAAAAAGAAACCGATCAGTTAAACAACGAGCTAACAAAAAAGGAAGATCAGCGCAGGAATTTCATTCAGGATTTAAGCAAGAAATGAGTCTTCCCTTTTACCTCGCAGGGGAACCAATTCAATAATAAGAAACCCCTCAACAATTGTTGAGGGGTATTTGTTTTAATGGCTCCCCACTCGGATGAGTTTTGCCCCTAGAAATTGTATCACAATTCCCGGGACTTAGTCCTGGGAATTCTGCGAATTCCACAGGGTAACTGGTTACGATTACTTAAACTGCTCCTTTACCTTGGAGCAGGATATGTTGGGCAAGGAAGACAAGACTTCATACTTTTACGCATCATCGGACACTGCATCATAGCACATTTCATAAGCATTAAAATTAAAACGCCGATTATCATTAATAATACTATCTGTCCAAACATTTTCCAGCTCACAATTACCTCCTTTTTTTATTGAAGAACTACTCGTTCTCCGCCTAATTCTCCTACCCCCTAAACTGCTCCTTTATTTTGGGGCTGTTTTCCCCTCCATTTACGCCAAAAAATATAAATTAATACAGCATTAACAACTAAAATGGGAATTCCAAAATACAAATATGGAGGGTTAGTTGAGGAAGGAAGTTCAATGTGCAAGACAGTGCATAACATCGTAAATAACATGCCTATTAAAAATAAAAAGAAAAATGTTACTATAGAAGCAACTACTAAAGAAAGTAATCCAACTAAAATCCAAATGAGCCAGCTGTGCCTTTTCTTCCCCATCATCACTCCTTTTTTGCTCTTTGTATTATTATAGCATAAGGGAAAGTGTTTGTGGGGGTTGGGTGGATTGGGGGGGCTCCCCGTGTTAGACGAGTTTCGTAAGTTTCTGGAGGAGTTTAAGAACTGGTGTATATCTACCAACAATGAAGAATTAGATAGCCTATTAGCATTATCTTACTAATATATTAACAATACAATAGGACCAGACAAAATAAATCCCTACAAGTAAGAAGATAATGCCAGTAATTTTTCTCATATATAATTCCAGCGCCGTTGCTTTACGGAACCATTTTGAGAAAGAAGTCACTCCCATTGCAACACCTAAAGCAAATATAACCACGGGAATACCTGTGCCTATACCATAAAAGAAAGGCAGAATAATTCCATAAGTGCTTTTTAGTGCAAGCGGGATTAAGCTGCCGAAGAATAACGCCGCAGCGATTGGACAGAAAGATAGGGCAAAAATTACTCCAAGCATAAAAGAACCTTTTATCCCTGATTCGGCTAATGCAGTCTGTTTATCTTGAGAAATTGAAAAGCTCGGAATGTTCATCTTTATGAAATCCAACAGAAACAATCCAACTATTATCAAGATCGGGCCTAAAATCTTATTCATATATTTCTGCAAAAAATTGGCTGTTGCAGGAACGCTTACTAATGAAGTTATGATGACAATCCCTAATACAGCATAGGTAAACATGCGTCCAACAGTATAAGCAATGCTTGATTGCAACACGAGCTTTGGCTGATTTATTTTTTTTGATAAAAATGATACAGCAGCAATATTTGTAGCCAGAGGACAAGGACTTATTGAAGTAAGAATACCTAACCATAATGCAGAAAAAAATGGTAGTATAATCTGAATCATTACTGATTATCCTTTAAGTAATTATTGATTTCTGTTGTGACATAGTTAAAAAATTTCTTCTTATCTCTTACATATTCCCATATCTTCGCAAGATTCTTATGCTGTGTCTCTTTACCATTTTTGACACGTGAAATTATAAGAGCTTTCGTATACAGTTGATAATCATTTACGAAGTGCTCATTTTCTTTTTCTTCAACGTTTACAGTTTTAACGACAAGCAAACCGTTAGCCAATTCATCCTTAAAGTTCTCCTCAATGGCCTCCTTTGTGTACTGCTCCATCTTGTGACAAGTCGGGCATCGAGCATTCCCGTGAAAATAGTAAGCGATTATCTTAGCATCAGCAGTAAATACAATTGTTGTGCGTATTGTTAACAATAATATTAAAATTATTAGTGCCAAGAAGCGTTTTATAGCCATTTCTTAATCTCCTCTGCTGATAAGACTTTTCCTGCCGACTTTATTTCGCCATCTATTGCTAAAGCAGGCATCATCATAACGCCATATTCTGTAATCTTGTCCATATCCTCAACTTTAATAATTTCAGCTGGAATACCTTTTTCTTCAACTGCCTTCTTTGCGTTTTCATAAAGCATTTTACATTTAGGACAACCCATTCCGAGAATTTCAATTTTCATGTTTTCTCTTTTAGTTATTCTATCGACACCACAAGTCAATAACCTTACATTATCGATTGAAGCATATTGAACAAATATCCTGTAATGATGATCGCTACGGTTGTTACGCCAAAAAAGATTGCGATTAGCTGTAGTTTCATTGCTCTTCTTAAGATTACCGCTTCAGGAAAACTCAAGGCAGCTGTTGCCATCATAAAAGCTAATGCTGTTCCTAATGGAACACCTTTTCTGAACAAAACCACTGCTATTGGCACAATTGCTGCACAACTCCCATACATCGGCACTCCAAGTATAGTTGCAAGAGGAACCGAAAAGGGCCCTGATTTACTTATTATTCCGCGTATTGTTTCTTGAGGGATATAGTTATGAATAAATGAACCTATGCCCACACCCAACAATACCCACATCCATAGTTTCTTTGTAATTGACTTGGCTTCATCTATTCCAAAGATAATTCTTTC